>Ga0157369_10000027_pt1 | contig 213988 bp, 171 predicted proteins | sample C25metaG_FD_113461 | JGI IMG/M metagenome (GOLD analysis project Ga0157369, IMG submission 113461) | Corn rhizosphere microbial communities from Kellogg Biological Station, Michigan, USA - C2-5 metaG | ecosystem: Host-associated > Plants > Roots > Rhizosphere > Soil | place: USA: Michigan... | reverse complement strand
CTGGCGGCGATCAACAGCGATCTTGTGATAGTGACCCTACATCCACGAGCACAAGCACAAGTGGGTTCGGGACTCAGCCTTAAGCGGCTAGAGCGTAGTTGTCGTCGTTGGCAACTAAAGTTTTGCTGCTGGATTAACGAGGAAAGCTGCCCCCTCGGCATGCACCAGGCGATTTCGGTACCCCCGTCGAAGCCGATCGCCCCCGGAAGGTGAAACTGCCTTGACCGCCCGCAAACGACTGCGGTCGATCGGTCTTGAGTATAACAGCTGGGGCTGAACGCTTGCCGATTCAAGACGTTGCAGGCTGCTTCCTGCACCAGGGGAAAAACATCCGAATAAGTCTTTGCGGGGTTGCCTCTAGGGCACGTTTGCGGCGACGAGGACGAATTCGCCGGGAATCATGTAGCCATCCCCGTTGCGCCACGGCTCGATCGATTCGAGGTAGCGGGCACGCACGCGGGCGCGTATGTTTTCGTCGAAGCGCGACCACGAAAGCGCAACCGACCCGCCGAGGAAGACCGCATCGCATGCCTCATCGGCGCTGGCGTAGAGCAGCGGCGTCGACATGCGGCAATGCTCGACGACGTCGCATCCGGCGGCGCGGCACAGGTCGGCGAGCGCATCCTGCAAGCCGAGTGCGAAGAACAAGGGGCACGCGTCGCTCGACAGTTCGGCATCGACGATCGGAAACACCGGCGCCCAGCCGCAGCGCGACCGCTCGCCCCATGTGGCCAGTGCGATGCGGCCGCCCGGCCTGACGGCGCGGCGCATCTCGCGCACGGCCTGCTCGGGATCGGGTGCATGCATCAGTCCCAGTGCGCACAAGGCGGCGTCGAAGCTGGCGTTCGGCACGTCGAGCCGCTCGGCATCCATGCGCTCGAAGCGGACGTTGGTCAGGTCGCGCTGCCGCGCGCGTGCCCGCGCGGCAATGATCATGCGTTCGGACAGATCGACGCCAAGCACGTGGCCGCGTGCGCCGACGGCGCCGGCAGCTTCGAGCGAGACCAGGCCGGTGCCGCAGGCGACGTCGAGCACGCGCTCGCCCGGCGCCAATGCGGCGAATTCGAGCAGCCGGGCCTGTGCGGCCGCAAGCTGCTCGCGCCACAGCGGCTCGTAATGACCGGCGGCAAGGTCCCAGCCATCGCGCTGGATGCGGCGCTGCAGTCGTGCCTGCATGTACCGCTGCGTCGCACTGGTCACGCGGGCCGGTCACATGGCATAGGGCTTGCGATCCGCCAGGCGCCGGGTGCTGCCGCGGGTGAACGGAATCAGCATCGGCACGCGATTGCGATAGTCGCGATAGTCCCGGCCGAGGCTGTCGACCAGATCGCGCTCTTCGAACTGGATCGCGATCAGGATGTAGCCGGTCGTGGCAATGGCGAACAGCAGGTGCGTCGCGGTCATGGTCGGTGTCGCCCAGAATGCGAACAGCCAGCCGACGTAGAGCGGATGGCGTACCAGGCGATACGGGCCCGGTGTGCGAAAGCCGATCGCGTGGTATGGCCTTCCAGTCAGGTAACGCCAGACCTGGCGCAATCCGAACAGGTCGAAATGGTTGATCAGGAAGGTCGAGACCAGCACGAGCAGCCAGCCCGACGCGCACAGCACAGTCAGAACGATTGCTCCGGCTGCGCCCTGCACGGACCAGACGACGCCGCCGAGCGGCTGCCAGAGCGCGAACAGCGCAATCAGCGCCAGGCTCGACGCGAGCACGTAGGTGCTGCGCTCGGCCGGCTCCGGAATCCTGCGCGTCCACCACTGCTTGAATGCCGGACGCGCCATCACGCTGTGCTGCAGCGCGAACAGCAGCAGCAGCGCCAGGTCGATGATCAGGCTGGTCGTGAAATCGCCGTTCGGCGGCCCGTCGATCGTGCGGGGCACATACAGGTTGCCGACGAAGCCGATCGCGTAAACGAAGGTGGCAAGGAACAGGGCGTAGCACGCCACGCCGTAGAGGAAGATGGTCGAGCGCTTGAGCATTGCAGTCTCCTGGGAACCCGGTAGTCAGACGCCGATCGGACTCGTCGGCCCGACCGTTGCTGCGTTGAACGAGTTTCAGGATTGGCGTGCGCCATCGCGGCTCAGGCGCAGGCGGTGCCCAGAGGACCAATCGCACCGAACAACCGAATGCAGCAATGAGGGTCGGCGAGCAGTTCCCTTCTCCCACGGGCGGGAGCAGGTGCTCCAACTACATGCGCCGCGAATTCCTCGCAGGTACGCTCTCGCACGCAGCGTACGCAGGCGGATGAGGTGGCACGACCATGAGCGAGTTCGCTTGACCAAGCGCCACCCTTGCCCGGCGCGCTTGGCGCGCCGACCTCTCCCCCCAGCGGGTGAGGTGTTTGAGCATGGCGGGTCATGAACGCCTTCTGGTTGCGGATGGCACGGCCGTACCAGGCTCGTGGTTCGACGCCGTGATCACGTTGTCTGGCGTTGCGGTCCGGCGACTGCCGGCAGGGAAGGGGCGTCAGCCGAGTTTGTTCTTCGCGCGCATGGTCTGCTGCTTCTCGCGGTTCCAGTCGCGTTCCTTTTCGGCGGCGCGCTTGTCGTGGTCCTGCTTGCCCTTGGCCAGGCCGAGCTCGACCTTCACGCGATTGTGTTTCCAGTACATCGCGGTCGGCACGAGCGTGTAGCCCTTGCGCTCCACGGCACCGACGAGCTTGTCTATCTCGGCGCGGTTGAGCAGCAGCTTGCGCGTGCGCCGGTCGTCCGCGACGACGTGCGTCGATGCCGACAGCAGCGGCGGGATCGATGCGCCGAACAGGTAGATCTCGCCATTCTTGACGATGGCGTAGGCGTCGACGATGTTGACGCGCCCGGCGCGCAGGCTCTTGACTTCCCAGCCCTGCAACGCGACGCCGGCCTCATAGCGCTCGTCGATGTGGTACTCGTGCCGCGCGCGCTTGTTCAGCGCGATCGTCGAATCGCCTTTGCCGGGTTTTTCCTTTGCCTTTGCCATGTCGAACCAATGAACCAGGAATTTCATCTGGAGCGCGTGCCAATGCTCGCGCTTTCTTACTCCTTCCCCTTCAAGGGGGAGGCCGGGAGGGGAAATGTGTCATCGGCAGACGCAACATCCACTCCGCCCCACCGACACCCCCCACCCAACCCTTCCCTTGAAGGGGATGGCTAAAGACCATCGAGCTGATTCGAACCTCCAGCTCGCATCGCTCGAGTGGTGAGTCGAAGCGACCTGCTGGAGGAACTCTTCAGTGTTCCGCCAGGATTGGAGGCTAGAATCAGCACTAGCTTATACGCTTTGCCTCGGATAGACCTCGTGATCCAGATTCGCCGCAGCGCCATCGTCAATCGAAGCGACAGGCAGATGTTCGACCTGGTCAACGATATCGAGGCATATCCAGCGCGCTTTGCATGGTGCGCCGACGCGCGCGTGCTCGAGCGTTCCGACGATGCACTGACCGCGCGCCTGGAAGTGCGCATCGCCGGCGTGTCGCAGGCGTTCACGACGCGCAACACGCTCGAGCCGCCGCGCAGCATCGCGATGCAGCTCGTCGAGGGTCCGTTCCGCAGCCTCGCCGGCACCTGGACGTTCGCGGCGCTCGGCGAATCGGGCTGCAAGATCGCGCTCGCACTCGACTTCGACTACGCCGGCGGCCTTATGGCGCCGATCATGCGGGCCGGCTTCGAGAAGCTGGCCGATCGCATGGTCGATGAATTCTGTCGCGAAGCCGCGCGTGTCTATGGCTGACACCGGCACGCTGCATGTTTCGGTCGTCTATGCCGAGCCCGGGCGCCGGATCGTGCGCGAGCTCGATGTCGCCGCCGGTGCCACCGTCGCCGATGCGATCCGCTCGAGCGCGATTGCCGCAACAGCGGGCCTGGCTGCCATCGACCTCACGCGCCTGGGCATTTTCGGAAAAGCCGTCGCCGCCGATGCGGTCCTGCGCGAGGGCGATCGTGTCGAAATCCTGCGTCCGCTGAAAATCGATCCCAAGGAAGCACGGCGCCGGCGTGCAACCGGATAGGCAGCTTCGCCAGGGTCGATCCGCCAAGAATGCAGCCGCCGCGCGCAGGTACATGCCCGCGACCTGCAGCAGCTCGCGGGCGACGATCGTCCTCGTCGTTATGCGCCGCCGCTGCTCTGCTTGCGCTTTTCTTCCTCTTCCTTCGGACGCTTGTCGTCGGGGTACTGGCGCTTGTACTTGGTCGCTTCCCTGATCAGCTCCTGCGGGTTCTCGGCGAAGTAGTCGCCTTCGATCCGCGCTAGGGAGTCGTTCTCGAAATACAGCACGAGATCCTTGGTTTCCATGCGGCCGTTGCCGCGGCGGATCGTCGATATGTAATCCCAGCGGCTCTGCTGGAACGGGCTGACCACCGAAGGCGAACCCATGACCAGGGTCACCTGGCGCTTGGTCATGCCGGGCTTGAGCGAGTCGACCAGCGACTTGCTGAACAGGTTGCCCTGCTGGATGTCGAGCTTGTAAATCGGCGTACAGGCTGCGAGCACACAGCCGGCGGCGAAAATGGAAAACGCGCGCGTAACCTTGGTCATGCCAATACCGGAATGCGGAAAGCGGCGAATGATACACTAGCGATCCGTTGATTCGCGTTATACGCCGCACGATAAACGCCATCCGCCGTCATTACGCGCATGCCGAAGTCCGTCCCGTCGCCGCTGGCCGGCCTCGACGGATCCGGGCATGACCGGTGCCGTTTTTTGAAGTGCGCACGGATGACCGTTTGGATCGGCGTCAAGCAGGAGGTTCGCATGGAAACCCAGGATCTGCGCCGGGCCGGCTTGAAGGTCACGCATCCGCGCATGCGTATCCTCGAAATACTCGAAGCTTCTGACGGTAAGCATATGACCGCAGAGGATATTTACCGCAAGCTTCTCGAACACCAGGACGATATCGGCCTCGCCACGGTGTACCGCGTGCTGACCCAGTTCGAGTCGGCGGGCCTGGTCGTCAAGCACAACTTCGAGAGCGGCCAGGCGGTCTACGAGATCGATCGCGGCAAGCACCACGACCACATGGTCGACATCGAAAGCGGGCGGATCATCGAGTTCGTCAGCGAAGACATCGAGAAACTGCAACGCGAGATCGCCGAGCGGCACGGCTACGTGATCGAGGAACACAGCCTCGTGCTGTACGTGCGCCCGAAGAAGAAGCGCTGAGCGCCGCGCCGCCTCGTCCCGCAATCCTGCGGGCGCAGGATGCCCCGGAATTGGAACAACCCGATCGCGGCGCCGGCATCGGCCACCGGATAGCCTTGCGGGCAATACGTGCGGCGACTACGCTCGTTGCGCAGACGTGACGACGGGTTGCGATGGACGGATTTGACAGCGAACTGGAGCAGTGGCGCACGCGGGCGCTCGAGTTCGAGCATGCGCTGAATGGTTGCGTGCTCGGCTTGCCGCGCGCGGTGCGTCTGCTGATCATCGCCATCCTGGCACGCGGCCATGTGCTGCTCGAAGGCAACGTCGGTGTCGGCAAGACGACGCTGCTGCGCGCCGCGGCGCGTGGGCTCGGCGGGGCGTACGAACGCGTCGAGGGTACGATCGACCTCATGCCGCAGGACCTCGTCTATCACACCTTCATCGACCGCGACGGCAAGCCGCGTGTCGACCCGGGGCCGCTGCTGACACACGGCCCGGCGCTGTCGGTGTTCTTCTTCAACGAGATCAACCGCGCGCGGCCGCAGGTGCATTCGCTGTTGCTGCGCGCGATGGCCGAGCGCAGCCTGACCGCGTTCAATACCGAGTACCGGTTTCCATACCTGCAGGTGTTCGCCGATCGCAACCGGGTCGAGAAGGAAGAGACGTTCGAACTGCCCGGTGCGGCGCGCGACCGCTTCCTGATGGAGATCGAGATCGCGCCGGAAGATTCCGCGCCGATCCATCGCGCGCTGACATTCGATGCGCGTTTCCATGACACCGACGCCTTGATTGCCGGCGTGCCGGCCGGGCTGATCGACTTCCAGGCATTGCCGGGGATCGCCGCGGCGATCCAGGCGTCGGTACGCACCGGCGCGGCGATCGAGCAGTTCGTCGACCATCTGCGCCAGGCGACGCACCAGCCGGGACGCTACGGCATTGCGCTCGACGGCGTCGACATGGACGAGCTGATGCTGACCGGTGCGAGCCCGCGCGGCATGAGCATGCTGGTGCGCGCGGCCAAGGCAAGCGCGTGGCTCGACGGCGACACGGATCTGTCGCCGGAGCACTTGCGCAGCGTGTTTCGCGAAGTGATCGCCCATCGCGTGTTCTTCACGCCAATCTACGAACTGCAGCGGGCGCGCCTCGGGCCTGCCTTTGCCGACGCGATTCTGCGCAGCGTGCCGGCGCCATGAAAATCGCCCCGGCGGGAAGATGACTGCCAGGCTTTGCGATGACCGGCACATCCTCGATCTTTGTTGAATATCGCGTGGCCTGGAAGGCCGGCGGCATCCGTCCGGGCGCCTTCCGCGGCATGCATTCGGGTGCTGGCGAACGCTTCCGCACCAGCGTGCCGCTGCATGCGCGCGCCGATCCGCGCCGGCTCGACGTGCGCGCGACGCTGCGCGATCCGCTCGGTGGTGTCTGGGTGCGCGATTTCGAGCAGCAATCCGCGCTGAAGGTGATCGTGCTGGCCGACGTCTCGGCCTCGATGGGCTACGTCGGACGGCACGACAAGATGGAACAGTTGCGCCGCATCAGCGTTGCGCTGGCACGCACGGCGTGGCGCAACGGCGATGCCTTCGGATTTCACGCCGCCGCCGAGCGGCCACGCGCCGGACTGGCGCTGCCGGCGCGCCTGAATCGCGGCGCCGGCGAATGGCTCGATCGAAAACTGGCGCAGCAGATGCCTGAGGGGAGCAGTGCGCGCGGATTGCTCGATGTGGCGGCGCAATTGCCGCATCGGCGCGCCCTGGTTTTCCTCGTCTCGGATTTCCATTGGCCGGCAGGCGACCTTGACGACGTGCTCGGGCGCCTTGCGCAGCATGCGGTCGTGCCGGTGGTGCTGTGGGATCCGGCCGAAGCACAGGAGACGCGTCGCCACGGCCTCGCGGTGCTGCGCGACATGGAAAACGGCGCACGCCGCTTCGTCTGGTTGCGCCCGGGCCTGGTCGATACGTTGCGCAGCCGCCGCCGACGACGCGAAGCGGAGCTTCGGCGTATCTGCGCCCGCTTCGGCAGCACGCCGTTCTTCGTGCGCGATCGATTCGAGCCGCTCGCGCTGACGCGCCATTTCCTCGAGGCGCTGGTGTGAACGGCGCGTCGCCCGGACTGCGCCCGGCCATCATGCGCATGAGCGTGGTCGCCCTGTTGCTCGTGGCAGCCGCGCGGGCGCATGCGGACGAAATCCACGCAGTGCCGATTCAGCCGAGCGTCAGCCTGCGCGACTCGGGTTATCTGCTCGGCGACCTGGTCGAGGAGCATGTCGAACTCGCGCTGCCGGCGGGCTTCAGCCTCGATGCCGATTCGCTGCCGCTGCCAGGGCGCGTGGCGCCGTGGCTCGAGGTGCGCGCTGCCCGCGTCGACGCCGACCAGCAAGCGCGTGATCGTGCGGGCATCACCGTCATCTACCAGATATTTGCCGAAGTCGAACAGGCCTCGCGCGTGCCGGTTCCGCCGTTCACGTTGCGCCTGCGCGATGGCACGCAGGTGAAAACCGTGACGGTGCCGCAAAAATCCTTCCTGTTGTCGCCGGCGCTGCCGCCTGCGCTGACCGACGAGGACCGCGAACTGAAACCGTCGCCGCCGCCGCAGACGTTGCCGACCGCTCGCATCGTCGCCGCTTTCCTGCTCGGCCTCGTCGCAACGCTGGCGTGCGCGACGTACCTGCTCTGGGCCTATGATCGCCTGCCGTTCCTGCCGCGCGCGCCCGGCCCGTTTGCGCGTGCCTGGCGCCGCTGGCGTCGCCGCCGCTCGACGTCCGACGCCGAGCACGAAGTCCTGCTGCGCGACTGGCACGCCGCGCTGAACAACGCGGCCGGCGAGACGTTGTACGCCTCGACGCTGCCGCACTTGTTCACGCGTGCTCCGTACCTGGAGCCGTTGCGGCAGCGCATCGAAGAGGTATTCGAGCGCTCGTGGACGTCGTTCTACGGCCGTGCCGGCGTCGCGGCGCCTCCGGCACGCGAAGTGCTGGAACTGCTGCGCCGTTCGGCCGAACGCGAGCGTGGCGTGCCGTGCTGACGCACCTGCACTGGACCTATCCGTGGGCGCTGTGGGCGATGCCGCTCGCCGTGCTGCCGCTGCTGAGCCATGCAGCGCGTTCATTCGATTATCCGGCCACGGCCGAGTGGCCGCGCGACCTGCCGTCGGAGATCCTGCAGATGCTGCTGCGCGCGGTTGGCGCATTGACTCTGGCGGCACTGATCGTCGCATCTGCCGCGCCGTACCTGGAAGGCGGCACGCAGACGCTGTCCGGCACCGGTGCCGAGATCGTCATCGTGCTCGATCGCAGCGGCAGCATGTCCGAGCCGTTGCTCGGCGCCGGCGATGCCGGCAGCGTGCGCGGCGAAACGCACGGCGAGAGCAAGATCGAATCGGCACGGCGCATCCTGCTGGCGTTCATGCAGCGCCGACCCGGCGACACGTTCGGCATGGTCACGTTCAACGCCTCGCCGATCGGTGTTGCGCCGCTCGGCGAGGATCGCGCGCTGGTCGAAGCGGCACTGGTCAGCGCCGAGGCGCGCAGCGAAGGCTACACCGCGCCGGCGCGAGCGCTCGGGCTGGCGCTGGATTATTTCCGCGACCGGCCGCTGACCGCTGCGCGCGTCGTGCTGCTCGTCTCCGACGGCGGCGCGACGATCAGCGCCGAGAACCGCCGCAAGCTGTCCGCACTGTTTCGCGAGCGGCGCGCATCGCTGATCTGGGTCTACACGCGCGGCGAACAGGAGCCGAGCATCCGCGTGCCGGGCGGGCGCGAATCGGAGAGCCTGTCGATGCACGAATTCTTCGACTCGCTCGGCAGCCCGTACCAGATGTTCGAGGTCACCAGCGCCGAAGGGCTGGAACGCGCGATCGGCGAAGTCGGGCGCCTGACGAACCTGCCGACGCGCTACGAGCAGCACCTGCCGCGCGAGGACCTTGCCGCGCCGCTGTTCGTGTTCGCGCTCGGCTGCATCCTCGCGCTGCTTGCCGCGCGCCTGATGGAGGTGACGACATGGCAGGCGTGACGCGCTGGCTCACCGCGCTGGCGTGGCTGTCGCTTGCCGTGGCGGCGGCATGGAGCGGATGGTGCGCGTGGCGCTGGTTCCAGGTCGGCGCAATCAACACGGGCATCCGCAACGGCACACTGGAGGCACCCAAACCCGGCGCCGATTCGCGCGTGCGTTACGCCGCCGGCTGGCAAGCCGAACGCCGGTTGCAGTACGCGCCGGCTGTCCAGCTGTATACCGATGCACAGACGTCCGACGACGTTGCGCGCGCGGCCGATGCGTGGTTCGCGCTCGGCAATGTCCATTTCAAGATCGGCATCGTCGAGAGCCGCAACTACGAAGCCACCGTAGGGCCGGTATTCCAGAACGCGCAGTTCGACCTTGCCCGCGACGCTTACCGCAGCGCGCTGCGCATCGCACCGGACATGGCGGGTGCGCGCTACAACCTCGAACTGCTCGAGCGCCTCGCGCCCGTGCGGCACCTGCAGGGTTTTCGCCGCAACACCGACCCGATCATGCTCGTGCCGGACAAGCACAACGGCTGGACCTCGATGCAGGACGACAACAAGCGCGGCCTGCCGTGATGCGTCCGCGATACGGGCGGCATGTCGCTGTGTCACGGTGGCGCTTGCCGGACCTTCCACGTCCGGGTCGGTTGCTCCCGGCCATCCGCGGCCTTCGCGGCGCCTGGGCGCTTGCCCGTCGCGCCGGTGCCCATGCGCTCGCAGCGCTGGCGTTGTTGCCGGTTTTCCTGTCGCCGCACTGGCTGTTGCCGGGCGCGACCTATTCGTATCTGTTCGTGATCGACATCAGCGAGAGCATGAATGTGCGAGACGTCGCGAACGCAGAGCCGGGAGAGTCGCGCCTGGACCGCGCCAAGCGCGCGGTGATAGCGACGCTCGCCGCGCTGCCGTGCGGTTCGCGCGCTGCGGTCGCGTTGTTTGCCGGCAGCGACACGCTCGTGCTGTTCGAGCCGCTGGAAGTCTGCCGCCACTTCCCGGCAATCGAGCAGATGGTGCGGCGCGTCGACTGGCGCATGGCCTGGGACGGCGATTCGCGCGTGGAAGCCGCGGTGCTCGCCGCGCTGCACGAAGCGGGGCAGCGCGGGCTGGACCTGGTTTTCATGAGCGACGGCGACGAGGCGCCGCACGTCGACGTGCCGCACATGGCCGACCTGCTGGCCGTGCAGGGCAAAGTGAAGGGCCTGCTGGTTGGCGTCGGTGGACCGCAGGCGCAGCCGGTACCGCGCCTGGATGCCGACAACCAGGTCATCGGCTACTGGACTGCAATCGACGCCGTGCGCGAAGGTTTCTATCCGAATCTGTCCGAACTGGTGAAGCAGGCGCCGTCGCCCGACGCGCTCGAAAGATCTGGCGCGCTGGCCGAAGTGCAGGAACACAAGTCCGCATTGAACGAGGAATACCTCGAACTGGTCGGCGCGTCGGCGGGCCTGGGCTACATCCGATCCGAATCGCCGGAACAGGTCGCTAGGGCAATCGCCGATCCGGCGATTGCGCGCCACGAGAAGGCCGAGCGCGATCTGCGCATCGTGTTCGGCCTGGCGTCGGCGCTGTGCGTCCTGGCCGGCTGGCTGCAGCAGAGGGTCGAGGGCCGGGAGAGCAGCGCAGACGGCCGGGCGCCGAGAGCTGGAAAGCAGGCGGTGCGGCGCGGCCCGATTTCAGCCTCGAGCCACGTCGCCCTCCGATCGCAGGCGCAGTAGACGGCATGTACGTACCTTCCCATCGCGGGGCGGCGTGGCGTGCGGCGTCGGATCCGCCCTCGGGTTGCCGGAAATCGGGAGCGGCGCTTGCTCTGGCTTGCCGGCCCCGAGCCTCGGCTCACCCGGCACTCAGCCCTCGCTCCAGCATCTGCCTTGCGTGCGCAAGCGTCTCGCGCGTGATTTCGATGCCGCCGAGCATGCGCGCGATCTCGTCGCGGCGCGGCTTGTCACCGAGCCGGTCGATTTGCGTCAGCGTATCCTTGCCGTCGCTCGATTTGGCGACGCGCAGGTGCTGGTGGCCCTGCGCGGCGACCTGCGCCAGATGCGTCACGCACAGCACCTGGCGGCGGCTGCCGAGCCGGCGCAGCTTCTGGCCGACCACTTCGGCGACGGCCCCGCCGATGCCGGCATCGACTTCGTCGAACACCATGGTGCCGATCTCGTCGAGGCCGAGTGCGGCAACCTCGATCGCGAGGCTGATGCGCGACAACTCGCCGCCCGAAGCAACCTTGCGCAGTGCCCGTAGCGGCTGGCCGGGATTGGCGCTGACCAGGAACTCGACGCGTTCGTCGCCTTGCGCGTCGGGCGTTGATTTGTCCACTTTTTCCAGCTGGACTTCGAAGCGGCCGCCGGCCATACCCAGTTCGGACATGAGTGCAGTGACGTCGGTGCCGAGCCGCTGCGCCGTTGCCGTGCGCAGCGCGCCGAGCCGGGCTGCCGCCGCGGCATAGTCGCGCTCGACCGTGGCGCGCTCGTGCTCGAGTTTTTTCAACGCGACGCCCGCGTCGCGCAGCGACTCGAGTTCGTCATGCAGCGCCTGCGCATGCGCCTTGAGCTGCGCGACCGGCAGCCGATGCTTGCGGCCGAGTTCATGCAGCCGGGCGATCTGTGCTTCGGCTTCCGCCAGGCGCTCCGGATCCAGGTCGAGCGAATCGCGGTAGCGCGTCAGCGCGTCGTTGGCTTCGCCGAGCTGGATGCCGGCGGCATCGAGCAGTTCGCGCACTGTCGCCAGATTCGGATCGACTTCAGCCAGCCGCGCCGTTTCGGCCTGGGCGCGGGCCATCATGCGCTGCAGGTTGAATTCGCCGTCGCCGTCGAGCAGGTCGGCCAGTGCGCTGGAGCCCTGGATCAGCTGGCCGGCATTGTTCAGGCGCTTGTGTGTCTCGTTGAGGCGCTCGAGTTCGTCCGGGGCAAGCGCGTGCCGATCGAGTTCGGTGACCTGGTGATCGAGCAGGGTGATGCGCTCGGAATGATCGTGCTCGCCGCTGAGTTCGCGCACCTGGCCGTCGATGGCACGCCAGCGCGCCGCCAGCGCGCCGACCTGGGCGAGCGTCTCGCCATGGCTGCCGTAGGCATCGAGCAACGCCAGCTGGCTCGGGCGCTCCAGCAGGGCCTGGTGTTCGTGCTGGCCGTGGATCTCGATCAGCTTTTCCGCCAGCGCCTGCAGCTGGTTCAGCGTCGCCGGACGGCCGTTGATCCAGGCCCGCGACGCGCCCTCTGCGCGGATCACGCGGCGCAGCTGGCAGCCTTCGCCGTCGTCGAATTCCTCGCCCGCAAGCCAGGCTTTCGCCGCGGGCGCATCGCGCAGGTCGAACTGCGCGATCAGTTCGGCGCGCTCGCTGCCGTGGCGCACGACGCCGGCATCGGCGCGCTGGCCGGCGAGCAGCAGCAGCGCGTCGACCAGCAGCGACTTGCCGGCGCCGGTTTCGCCGGTTACGACGGTCAGGCCTTTCTCGAAGCCGATGTCCGCCTCGCCGACGATGGCGAAGTCCTTGACGAATAGCGTTTGCAGCATGTGCGGTACGATCCCTGAGCGCACGGAAGCTATCATGCACCGATCGCAGCGCCAAGACGGATCGGATGCCGCGCGCGGCCAATCGGCCGCTCCGGCGGCGGTCGAGCTCCAGCCGGCGCTGGTGAACCGCTGCTCGGAACACCATATGGGGTGAAGCCGGCCGCGTCGCCGGCATCGCATCCGCAGTAGAATCGCCGCCATCATGTCGACCCGTTTCGGACCCAAACTCGATGCCCGCGCGCGCCAGCTGTTGCGCACGCTGATCTCGCAGTACATCGCCGACGGGCAGCCGGTCGGCTCACGCACGCTGGCCAGGCAGTCCGGGCTCGATGTCAGCCCGGCGACGATCCGCAATGTCATGGCCGATCTCGAGGAAATCGGCCTGCTCGCGGCGCCGCACACGTCGGCAGGGCGGATTCCGACGGCGCAGGGTTACCGCGTGTTCGTCGACAGCCTGCTCGAGGTCAAGCCGCTCGAGGAAACGCAGATCGAGCAGATGCGGCGCGGTCTGCCGACCCACGCGCCGACACAGGACCTGCTGACCGGCGTGTCGTCGCTGTTGTCCGACGTGACCCACTTCGTCGGCGTCGTGACCGTGCCCAAGCGCGAGGAATTTCCGTTCCGGCATATCGACTTCGTCGCGCTCGGCGGCAATCGCGTGCTGGTGATCCTTGTGTTCGCCGACAACGAAGTGCAGAACCGGGTCATCGTCACGCAGCAAATCTATTCCCCGGGCGAGCTCGAACAGGTCGCCAATTTCCTGAATGCGAATTACGCCGGCCTGCACATGGCGGAAATCCGCGAACTGCTCAAGCACGAGATGCGCGAGACGAGCCAGCGCCTGCATCAGCTGATGGTCGCGGCGGCCGACGTGGCGCAACAGCCGTTCAGCGATGGGCGTGTCACGGACCGGCGCGGCACGGACCCCGGCAGCGCCGACATGCTGATTGCCGGCCAGATCAACCTGATGGGTGCACAGGGGCCGGCCGACATGGAGCGCCTGCGCGAACTGTTCGAGGCATTCCAGCGCAAACGCGACCTGCTGATGCTGCTGGAAAGCTGTTCGCGGGCCGAAGGCGTGCGCCTGTTCATCGGCGAGGAATCCGGATTCGATGCGCTGGATGGCTGGAGCCTCGTCACGGCGCCCTACGGCGTCGAAGGCCGCGTGCTCGGCGTGCTGGGCGTGATCGGCCCGACCCGGATGGCTTACCAGCGCGTGATTCCGGTCGTTCAGGCGACGGCACAGATCGTGTCCGGCGCCTTGAACCAGACCAGACAGTCCCCATAGGGCGGGGTGAGACGTAAAACGTGGGACGTCGGTCGCAAGAGCTGTGAAGCTCGTGCCTCGCCGGCAGCCGGTGTCGCCTGGAAAAACAGCGATCGGCCCCGACCTTGACGTGCCACGTCTCACGTCTCATGCCTAAAACCTTGGAACCCGAATGATGGAACAACCAGATCCGACCCAGACCAACGCGCCGCCGGACGACATGCAGGCCGACGCCGACCAGCTTGGCCAGAAGCTGGCCGAGTACGAGAACAAGATCGGCGAGCTGCGCGATGTCCTGTTGCGCGAGCGCGCCGAAATCGAGAACCAGCGCAAGCGGCTGCAGCGCGATGTCGAGCAGGCGCGCAAGTTCGCCAACGAAAGGCTGCTCGGCGATTTGCTGCCGGTGTTCGACAACCTCGAGCGTGGCCTTGCCGCCGGCACGGCCGATGCCGGCGCGCTGCGCGAGGGCATGGATCTGACGCTCAAGGCCCTGCTCAAGGTAGGCGAGGGCAACGGCCTGAAGGCGCTCGACCCGGTCGGCGAGCCGTTCAACCCCGAACTGCATCAGGCCATGACCCTGGTCGCGTCGAGGGGGCGCGCGCCGAACACGGTCGTGTCGGTGATGCAGAAGGGTTACGTCCTGAACGACCGTCTGCTGCGCCCGGCCCTGGTTGCGATTTCCAAACCGGACGGCGCTTGATATTGGCGGGCCAAGTCCACAATTACATCGACATGCGCGGCGCTTGAGCCGCAACGGCAAACTGGACCTCCAGTCTGCAAATCGAAACCTGCAAACCGGGCCTCCTGGTTTGCGAAATCCAAGAATCTCGGGAGACTTTCAGCAATGGGCAAGATCATCGGTATCGACCTCGGCACGACCAATTCCTGCGTCGCGGTCATGGAGGGCAACACCGCTCGCGTGATCGAGAATTCCGAAGGCGATCGCACCACGCCGTCGATCGTCGCGTTCAAGGACAACGAGGTGCTGGTCGGCGCCACGGCCAAGCGCCAGGCGGTGACCAATCCGAAGAACACCTTCTACGCGGTGAAGCGCCTGATCGGCCGCAAGTTCACCGACGCCGAGGTGAAGAAGTATCTCGACCTCGTGCCGTACAAGATCATTGCGCACGACAACGGTGACGCGTGGCTGGAAACCGCCGACGGCAAGAAGCTGTCGCCGCAGGAAATCTCCGCGAAGATCCTGATGAAGATGAAAAAGACGGCGGAGGACTATCTCGGCGAGGCGGTGACCGAGGCGGTCATCACGGTGCCGGCGTACTTCAACGACTCGCAGCGCCAGGCGACCAAGGACGCCGGCCGCATCGCCGGGCTCGACGTCAAGCGCATCATCAACGAGCCGACCGCGGCGGCGCTGGCCTATGGCATCGACAAGAAGGGCGGTGACCGCAAGATCGCGGTGTACGACCTCGGCGGCGGCACGTTCGACGTGTCGATCATCGAGATCGCCGAAGTCGACGGCGAGAAGCAGTTCGAGGTGCTGGCGACCAACGGCGACACGTTCCTCGGTGGCGAAGACTTCGACAAGCGCCTGATCGACTACCTGGTCGATGAGTTCAAGAAGGATACCGGCGTCGACCTGAAGAACGATTCGCTCGCGCTGCAGCGCCTGAAGGACGGCGCCGAGCGCGCCAAGATCGAGCTTTCCAGCGCGCACCAGACCGAAGTCAACCTGCCGTACATCACGGCCGACGCTTCGGGTCCGAAGCACCTGAACATCAAGCTCACGCGCGCCAAGCTCGAAGCGCTGGTCGACGACCTGATCAAGGCGACGATCGGTCCGTGCCGTACCGCGCTGAACGATGCCGGCCTCAAGATCGCCGACATCCAGGAAGTGATCCTGGTCGGCGGCCAGACGCGCATGCCCAAGGTGCAGGAAGCGGTCAAGGAATTCTTCGGCAAGGAGCCGCGCAAGGACGTCAATCCTGATGAAGCCGTCGCCGTCGGCGCGGCGATCCAGGGCGGCGTGCTCGGCGGAACGGTCAAGGACGTGCTGCTGCTCGACGTCACGCCATTGTCGCTGGGCATCGAAACCCTCGGCGGCGTGATGACCAAGCTGATCGAGAAGAACACGACCATCCCGACCAAGAATACGCAGGTGTTCTCGACGGCCGAAGACAACCAGACCGCGGTCACCGTGCACGTGCTGCAGGGCGAGCGCGAGCGCGCAAGCGCGAACAAGTCGCTTGCGAAATTCGATCTCGCAGGCATCGAGCCGGCCGCGCGGGGTATGCCGCAGGTCGAGGTCACGTTCGACATCGACGCGAACGGCATCCTGCACGTGCACGCCAAGGACAAGAAGACCGGCAAGGAGCAGCGCATCGAGATCAAGGCCGGATCGGGCCTGAACGAGGAAGAGATCCAGCGCATGGTGCGTGACGCGGAAGCGAACAAGGAAGACGACCGGAAATTCCACGAACTCGTCGGCACGCGCAACAAGGCTGACCAGCTCGTGCACGCCACGCGCGCGGCGATCAAGGACCATGGCGGCAAGGTTGGCGGACAGATCGGCGCGATCGAATCGGCCCTGGCGGACCTGGAAAAGGTCATGAAGGGAGAGGACAAGGACGCGATCGAAGCGCGCATCACGGCGCTCGAGCAGGCGGCCCAGCCGCTGGCCGCGGCGGCTGCATCGGCAGGCCAGGCGGGCGGCGGCGGCGACGCCGGTGCGCAGGCCGGCGGCGGTTCGGCGCCGAAGGACGATGTCGTCGATGCCGAGTTCACGGAAGTAAAAGACAAGAAGTAATGTTGAGCCACCGGCGCATTGCGCCGGTCGATCAACTGCCGCCGTTCGAGCCTCGCGACAGGCGCGAGGCTCGACGCCGGCGGAAGGGCTGGATGCTGCATCTGTGAGACGAGGCGGTTTTTCGGGGTGAAGAAAAGCAGGTCGTGGCCGCGCCAGCGACGCTGCCTGCGGCAAAAGATCTTGACGAGGCGGCTCGATGGAAAAGGGGAGACTGGAAGCCTTCACCGATGGCGTGATCGCGGTCATCATCACGATCATGGTGCTGGAGCTCAAGGCGCCGCACGAGGCGAGCTGGCAGGCCTTGCTCGACAACTGGCCGATCATGCTCAGCTATATCCTGAGCTTCATCTACGTCGGCATCTACTGGAACAATCATCATCACATGCTGCACGTCGTCGAGCACGTGAACGGCAAGGCCATGTGGGCGAACCTGCATCTGCTGTTCTGGCTGTCGCTGTTTCCGTTCGTCACGAGTTGGCTGAACGAGGCGCATCCGGTGCCGTCTCCGGTGCCGACCGCCCTGTACGGATTCGTGCTGCTGATGGCAGCCCTGTCGTGGATTCCGCTCATGCGCTCGCTGATCGCCTGCAACGGCGGCTCGAAGAGCGAGTTGAAAAAAGCCGTCCGCAACGACTGGAAAGAGCGGGCCTCGGTGGTCGTCTACGCGCTGGCAATTGTGCTGGCGTTTTTCGTCCCCATAGTTTCGTGCGGGCTGTATGCGGCCGTTGCCGCGATGTGGTTCGTGCCGGACCGGCGCATCGAGGATCGGGTGACCCAATGAGTGTCGTCGCAAGGCGGCCCGGGCGCCTGCGTCGCGGCAGCAACCGGAAAGGTATGTGTTCATGAGCAAGCGCTGCTACTACGACGTCCTGGGCGTGCAAAAGAACGCTTCGGATGACGATCTGAAGAAGGCATTTCGTCGCCTGGCGATGAAGCACCATCCGGACCGCAATCCTGACAACAAGGAATGCGAAAGCCATTTCAAGGAAGCCAAGGAAGCGTACGAGGTGCTCGGCGACGCGCAGAAGCGTGCGTTGTACGACCGCCATGGTCACGCCGCGTTCGAGGCCGGCATGGGTCGCGGCGGCGGGGCCGGCTTCGCCGATGTCGGCGACATCTTCGGCGACATCTTCTCGGATATTTTCGGCATGGGTGGCGGCCAGGGCCGGCAACGCCGGGGTGCAGACCTGCGCTACGTGCTCGAACTGGACCTGGAGGAAGCCGTATTCGGTGTCGACCGCCAGATCGAGGTTCCCACGCTTGTCGGCTGCGACAGCTGCGGCGCTTCGGGTTCCGCCGACGGCAAACTGAGCACCTGCAATACCTGTCGCGGTCACGGCCGGGTGCGCATGCAGAACGGCATCTTCTCGATCCAGCAGGCCTGCCCGGAATGCGGCGGCAGCGGCAAGAAGATCAGCAACCCGTGCCGCGTCTGCCGCGGCGAAGCGCGGGTGCGCAAGGACAAGACGCTGGCGGTCAAGATTCCGGCGGGCGTCGACAGCGGCGACCGCATCCGGCTGACCGGAGAGGGCGAAGCGGGGCCTTCCGGAGCACCGGCCGGCGACCTGTACGTCGAAGTCCATGTGCGCGAGCACGCAATCTTCCAGCGCGAGCAGGACGACCTGTACTGCGAAGTGCCGATCCGCTTCTCGCAGGCCGCGCTCGGTGCCGAGATGGACGTGCCGACCCTGGGCGGCGAGGCGGTCATCAAGATCCCGCCGGAGACGCAGACCGGCAAGCTGTTCCGGCTGCGCGGCAAGGGCGTGCGCAACGTGCGCAACGGCCATGTCGGCGACCTGATCTGCAAGGTGGTCGTCGAAACGCCGGTCAAGTTGAGCAAGGAGCAGCGCGAAATGCTGCAGCAGTTCGAGGCAACCTTCGGCGACGATGCGAGCGCCCATACGCCTCGTGCCAGTTCTTGGCTCGATGGCGTAAAGCAGTTCTGGGAACGCGTCACTTCATAGGATCCGCAAGAGCCTTTGCTGGACGCCGATTGAGGCGGATCAGCGAGGATTTGCGCGGATGGAGCGACCGGCATCCACGATAACGAGCGCGACAAATGCGTGCCGGCGCAGGCGGGGTCCGAATCGAGCGACACCATGCCGAACCGGGACTGCTTCCGATCATCCGTTGACCAGGCCGGCTCGACCACGCCGCCGATGCAGGCGTCAGCTTCAAAGTCCGGCTGCCCTTGTCCGTGTCAAGGCTCCTTGCTGGTAGGCGTCATCCGCGTTCAGGGATTTTTTTCGTTTTGCTCTGCTAGCATTGCCGCATGAGCGACCTGGTCAATGTCGTCGTCTACGGGTCTTCCGGCCGCATGGGCCAGGCGATCGCGCGCGCCATTCTCGAATCGACCGAGGCGCGCCTGAGTTGCGCGCTCGTGCGCCCCGGTTCCGGCCTGGCCGACGAGCCGGTCGACCGGGTGTTCGGCGCGCAGAAGCGCGACGTGGATTTCTCCACGTCGCTCGATCCGGACATGCCGTGCGACGTGCTGGTCGACTTCAGCGGTCCGAACGCCTTCGATGCGGCACTGGCGCTGGCGATCGAGCGGCGCGCCGGTTTCGTCAGCGGCACCACCGGGCTGCACGAACAGCAATTCGCGTCGATGCAGCACGCCGCGCGCACGATTCCGGTCCTGTGGGCCGCCAATTTCAGCCTCGGCGTCGCGATGCTGCTGCGTTGCGTGCGTCGCGTCGCCACCGCGCTGCCCGACTGGGACTGCGATATCGTCGAAATGCATCACGCGCGCAAGCAGGACGCCCCGTCAGGTACCGCCCTGCTGCTCGGTGGCGTCGTGGCGGAGGGTCGCGGCATCGATCTCGACGCCCACGCCGTCTACGCGCGGCATGGCCAGGCGGGTCCGCGCCGCGCGGGAGAAATCGGTTTCGCGGCGTTGCGTGGCGGCGACGTGGTCGGCGAGCACAGCGTGATCTTCAATGCCGGCGGTGAACGACTGGAATTGACCCATCGCGCAACCAGCCGCGATATTTTCGCCCGCGGCGCACTAGCTGCCGCGATCTGGATTGCCGGCCGCGCGCCGGGCATGTACACCTTCGACGAGGTGCTCGCGCCGACCGCTTGATCGAAGGCTGGAGGGCGCGCCTTTCTGACGCAAAGCCGGCACTGAGCCTGCGCTGTCCGCCGGACCGCGCAGCGCTGAAATCCAGCCTACTTGTGCGAGGCATTCTTGTCGCGTCCGGCACCGATGCGGCGGTCCAGCGCGCCGAACAGCCGCTTGAACAGGCGCGAGAGTTTTCCGCGTTGCGTCTTGCGCAATTTTTCGTCTTCGCTGGTCAGCCACGCGACCTGGATCACGCGGCGTTCGCCCTCGTACGGCAGATGGCCGTGGAACGAGTTGTCGGCGCGGCGGAACACGGCGAGGTTGCCGTACAGCGGCCTGATTTCCGGCGCTGCGAGATCGTCGATGTCGTCGATGCGTTTGAGGAAGCGGAAGCAGCCGTCGTGCGTGTCGGGCCACGACTCGTTCAGATAGAGCAGGGCAGTGGCGACCTTGGACTTGCTGTCGGTATGGATCGTGCCGTGGCGCTTGTTGAGGCTGCGGCACAGCGTCACCAGCGTCGGATACTGGCCGAGATTTTCGATGCCGAGCCGCACGCCGACCGCCGTGGCGACCGCGGGCTCGGTCAGGTCCGCGATCAGGCGATTGACGCTGGGACCGCAGTCGGCCTCCTCGTAGGGGAAAAAGCCCGCGCCGGCGTACGTCGGAAAATCCCGCTTCAACTCGTCGCAGGCCGCGGCCGGCAATTGACCGTGCGCCACCAGGAAATGGAACGGCTCGGCGCACACCACGGTATCGGCCCGTTCCAGATGCGCCGGATCGAACAAGGGTCGTTCAGCGGTGTCGACAACGACGGCGGACATTGAGCAGCTCGGAGGCAAATTGCGGGCGGATTACGGCGGATTCTAGCGCGTGCGCGGTGGACAAGGGACGGGTCCGGCCAGTATCATTCTCACTCGCCCGTAACCACGTCCCACGGACCGGCCCCCAGCCAGCCCGCGGGTCATGCTGCACCCGAAGGTTGCGCTTAATCTGGATCGCAGGCGCTGATGACACCGGCAATTCTCGCTTTGGCTGATGGCACGTTGTTCCGCGGCATTTCGATCGGCGCGGAGGGCCGGACCATTGGCGAGGTGGTGTTCAACACGGCAATGACCGGTTATCAGGAAATCCTGACCGATCCGTCCTATGCGCGCCAGATCGTCACGCTGACCTACCCCCACATCGGCAATACCGGCTGCAATGCCGTCGACGAGGAATCCGCCGCCGTTCACGCGGCCGGCCTCGTCATCCGCGACCTGCCGCGCCTGCGCAGCAACTGGCGCGCGCAGGAATCGCTGGACAGCTATCTGCGCCGCCACGGCATCGTCGCGATATCCGACATCGACACGCGCCAGCTGACGCGGCGCCTGCGCTACAGCGGCGCCCAGAGCGGTTGCATCATGGCCGGCGCCGCTGCCGATGCCGGACAGGCGCTGACCGCCGCGCGCACGTTTCCGGGCCTCATGGGCATGGACCTGGCGAAGGTTGTCAGTGCACCCGAGGCGTATCGCTTCACTGCCGGCAGCTACGACCTGGACCGCACCGCATTCGCATCGCTGTCGCGGCACCGCCGCGTGGTCGCCTACGATTTCGGCGTCAAGCGCAACATCCTGCGCATGCTGGTCGATCGCGGCTGCGAGGTGATCGTCGTGCCGGCACAGACTTCCGCCGCGGATGCGCTCGCGCATGAGCCCGACGGCGTGTTCCTGTCGAACGGCCCGGGCGATCCGGAACCGTGCGACTACGCGATCGCCGCCGCGCGCGAGTTCATCCGGCGCCGGGTTCCGCTGTTCGGCATCTGCCTCGGCCATCAGATCCTCGGGCTGGCCGTTGGCGCGAAGACGATCAAGATGAAATTCGGCCATCACGGTGCAAATCATCCGGTCATCGACGTGGCGGAAGGCAAGGTGATGATCTCGAGCCAGAATCACGGTTTCGCCGTGGACGAGGCGACGTTGCCGGGCAATGTGGTGGTTACGCACCGCTCGTTGTTCGACGGCTCGAACCAGGGCATCCGTCTGCTCGACGCGCCGGCCTTCGGTTTCCAGGGCCATCCCGAGGCCAGTCCCGGCCCGCACGACGTGGCCGGCCTGTTCGACCAATTCATCCATCTGATGGAGGCGCACGCGGCAGCCGCGGCGTAGATTCCGATGAACAGAACGATCCTTTTCGCGCTCCTGGTTCTTACCGCCTGCATGGCACCCGGCGCCACCGTCATTGCAGCCGAAAAGGCCGCGACGGCCAGGGCCGGCAAGGCCGACGCCGCGCCCGCGGAGGCCGCGTCGATAGCCTATGACGACCTGCGCGAGCACCTGGGCGAGCGCATCGTCGTGCAGACGCGGTTCCGTACGACCCGCGTCGGCACGCTGAGCAAGTTTTCCAAGATGGAGTTGACGCTCACGGTCGACACGCCGACCGGCTCGAGCGAAATAACCATTCCGAGAGACAACGTGGTTCGCGCGACGCCGGCCGAGAAGCCGGTGGCGGCGAAGCGCTGACCGGACCTGCCGTGGCGAAACGCACCGACCTCAAGTCGATCCTGGTCATCGGTGCCGGGCCCATTGTCATTGGCCAGGCGTGCGAGTTCGACTATTCCGGCGCGCAGGCGTGCAAGGCGCTGAAGCAGGAAGGTTTCCGCATCGTGCTGGTCAATTCCAATCCGGCGACGATCATGACCGACCCGGAAACGGCCGACGCGGTCTACATCGAGCCGATCAACCGTGCCACGCTCGAACGCATCATCGCCAAGGAACGGCCGGACGCGCTGCTGCCGACGATGGGCGGCCAGACTGCGCTGAACTGCGCGCTCGATCTGGCCGATTGTGGAATTCTGGAAAAGTACAATGTCGAGTTGATCGGCGCCTCGCGCGAGGCGATCCGCATGGCCGAGGACCGCGAGTTGTTCCGCCGCGCCATGATCGAGATCGGCCTGGACTGCCCGAAAGCGGAAGTTGCGCGCACGCTCGAGCAGGCGCTCGACATCCAGACGCGGGTCGGATTCCCGACCATCATCCGGCCGAGCTTCACGCTCGGCGGCTCGGGCGGCGGCATCGCCTACAACCGCGAGGAGTTCGTCGAGATCGTCGCGCGCGGCCTGGAGCTGTCGCCGGTGCACGAGGTGCTGATCGAGGAATCGGTGCTCGGCTGGAAGGAATTCGAGATGGAGGTCGTGCGCGACACGGCCGACAACTGCATCATCGTCTGCTCGATCGAAAACCTCGACCCGATGGGCGTGCACACCGGCGATTCGATCACGGTGGCGCCGGCGCAGACACTGACCGACAAGGAATACCAGCGCCTGCGCGATGCCAGCATCGCCGTGCTGCGCAAGATCGGCGTCGACACGGGCGGCTCGAACGTGCAGTTCGGCGTCAACAGCGAGAACGGCCGCGTCGTCGTGATCGAGATGAACCCGCGGGTGTCGCGCTCGTCCGCGCTCGCGTCGAAGGCGACCGGATTTCCGATCGCCAAGGTCGCCGCCAAGCTCGCCGTCGGCTACACGCTCGACGAGCTGCGCAACGAGATTACCGGCGGCGCGACGCCGGCGTCGTTCGAACCGACGATCGACTACGTAGTCACGAAGATTCCGCGTTTTGCGTTCGAGAAGTTCCCGTCTGCCGACTCGCGCCTGACGACGCAGATGAAATCGGTCGGCGAGGTCATGGCGATCGGCCGCACCTTCCAGGAATCGCTGCAGAAGGCGCTGCGTGGCCTCGAGACCGGCAAGGACGGCCTGAATCCCGGCAAGCTCGACCCCGGCAACGAAGATGACGTTGCGACGCTCAAGCGCGAACTGCGCGAACCGGGGCCCGAACGCCTGTTCTATGTCGCCGACGGCTTTCGCGCCGGGCTCGGCATCGACGAGATCTATGCGCTGACGCGCATCGACCACTGGTTTCTCGATCAGATCGCCGAGTTGGTCGAAATCGAAGGCCATGTGCGCAGCGGCGGGCTGGGCGCGCTCGACACTGCCGGGATGCGACAGCTCAAGCGCAAGGGTTTTTCCGATGCGCGCCTGGCGGCGCTGCTCGGCACCGACGAAGCGGCCGTGCGCACGTTGCGCCATGCGTTCGGCGTGCGCCCTGTGTACAAGCGCGTCGATTCGTGCGCCGCCGAATTCGCGACGACGACCGCGTACCTGTATTCGACCTACGAGGACGAATGCGAAGCGGAGCCGACCGGCCGCGACAAGATCATGGTGCTGGGCGGCGGCCCGAATCGCATCGGCCAGGGCATCGAGTTCGATTATTGCTGCGTCCATGCCGCGCTTGCGTTGCGCGAAGACGGCTACGAGACGATCATGGTCAACTGCAATCCCGAGACCGTCTCGACCGACTACGATACCTCGGACCGGCTCTACTTCGAGCCGCTGACGCTCGAGGACGTACTCGAGATCATCCACAAGGAAAACCCGAAGGGCGTCATCGTGCAGTACGGCGGGCAGACGCCGCTGAAGCTGGCGCGCGCGCTCGAAGCCAATGGCGCGCCGATCATCGGCACTTCGCCGGATTCGATCGACCTGGCCGAGGATCGCGAGCGCTTCCAGAAGATGGTGACGAAGCTGAAGCTGGTGCAGCCGCCGAACCGCACCGCGCGCAATCCCGACGAAGCGCTGGCGCTGGCGCGCGAGATCGGCTATCCGCTGGTGGTGCGGCCGAGCTACGTGCTCGGCGGCCGCGCGATGGAAGTCGTGCACGGCGATGCCGACCTCAGGCGCTACATCACCGACGCGGTGCGCGTGTCGAACGATTCGCCGGTGCTGCTCGACCGCTTTCTCGACAACGCGGTCGAAGTGGACGTCGATGTCGTCGCCGACGCCGAAGGCAACGTGCTGATCGGCGGCATCATGGAGCACATCGAGGAAGCCGGCGTGCACTCCGGCGATTCGTCATGCTCGCTGCCGCCGTATTCGCTGCCGGTCGCGGTGCAGGACGCGTTGCGTGTGCAGGTTGCGCAGATGGCGCGCGAGCTCAAGGTCGTCGGACTGATGAACACGCAGTTCGCGATCCAGACCGACGAGCAGGGCAACGCCACGATCTTCATTCTCGAGGTCAATCCGCGCGCGTCGCGCACGGTGCCGTTCGTGTCGAAGGCGACCGGCGTGGCGCTCGCCAAGATCGCGGCGCGCTGCATGGTCGGCAGGTCGCTGGCCGGGCAGGGGGCGACGCGCGAGATCGTGCCGAAGTATTACTCGGTCAAGGAAGCGATCTTCCCGTTCCTGAAGTTCCAGAACGTCGACCCGATCCTCGGTCCGGAAATGCGCTCGACCGGCGAGGTCATGGGTGTCGGACGCAGTTTCGGTGCCGCTTTCGCGCGTGCCCACGAGGCGGCCAACATCAACGCGCCGCGCGCCGGCAAGGCGTTCGTGTCGGTAAGGGATCCGGACAAGCAACGCCTGCTGCCGGTGGCGCATGAACTGCTCAAGCGCGGCTTCAGCATCGTCGCCACCAGCGGCACCTGCGCCTTTCTTGCCGGGCACGGCATCGCGTGCGAGCGCATCAACAAGGTGCTCGAAGGCCGGCCGCACATCGTCGACCTGATCAAGAACGGCGAGATCGTGTTCATCGTCAACACGACCGAAGGCAAGCAGGCGATTGCCGACTCGTTCTCGATCCGGCGCGAAGCGCTGCAGCAGCGCATCACCTATTCGACCACCATCGCCGGCGCGCGCGCGCTGCTGCACTCGCTTGATTTTCGCGGTGGCGGCGACGTACACAGCCTGCAGCAGCTGCACAAGGAATTGGCATGAAACGTTCTCCGATGACGGCCAAAGGCGCCGAGCGCCTGCGCGCGGAGCTCGAGCGGCTGAAGTCGTCCGACCGGCCGAAGGTGATCCAGGCGATCGCCGAAGCACGCGCACACGGCGACCTGAAGGAAAACGCCGAGTACCACGCCGCGCGCGAGCAGCAGGGCTTCATCGAAGGCCGCATCCAGGCACTCGAAGCCGCGCTCAGTTACGCCGAAGTCATAGACGTCACCCGGCTGGCTGCCGGCGCACGCATCGTGTTCGGCGCCACGGTCGAGCTGGCCGACGAAGGCAACGGTGATGAAGTCAGCTACCAGATCGTCGGCGACCTCGAAGCCGACATCAAGCAGAAACTCATTTCGATCAGTTCGCCGCTGGCACGTGCCCTGATCGGCAAGAGCGAAGGGGACAGTTTCGATTTCGTCGCCGCCAATGGCACCAAGCGCTACGAAATCATTGCCGTGCGCTACGAAGCCTAGACCGAAGCGCCCGGCAACGGCGAGGCGAATCAATGGGCGAACTGAGTTTGCTGCTGCCCGATCTGGCGCACGTGAAGGCGCGCCTGCCGGCAGCGGTGCCTGCGGCGTGGCTCGTACGTGGCGACCGCTTGCCCGATGCTGCGCCGGGACGTGACATCGCCTTGCGCGAATGCTTCGAGTTCACCGGAACGGCGATTCCTTCGGCGGCGCTGACGCGCAGCCTCGATGCCGCCGATGCGGCCGGCGCGCTGTGGCTGCGTGCCGATCCGGCCTGGGTCATGGCCGACGCCGTGACGCTGCGGCTGCTGGCTTGTGGAAATATGGATTTGTCGGCATCCGACAGTGAGCAGCTGGCGCGCGCGCTGAAACCGCTGTTCGGAGACGCCGGCTTCCTGCTCGAACCGGCCACGCCGTCGCGCTGGTACCTGCGCTGTCCGGCCGGCGCCCAACTGCCGCCGTTCTCTTCGCCGCAGGCGGCGCTGGGCGACGACATCGCGCGCCACCTGCCGCAGGGCGAATCCGGACGACGCTGGCGCCACCTCATGAACGAGGCACAGGTGATCCTGCACAACCACGCGGTCAATGCCGTGCGTTCGAGGCGCGGCGCGGCACCGGTCAACAGTCTGTGGTTCTGGGGAGCCGGCGAGCTGCCGGACTGGGTCAGGACTACGTACTCGATGGTGGCGAGCAGCGACGATATCGTCCATGCATTGGCGCGACTCGCCGGAATTCCTGTCGCCGGCACGATGGCCGATGCGCTCGATGCCGGGCGGGGCGAAGTCCGCGTGCTGGTCGATCTCGACGGTCCCCTGTCGATCGCCACGGGGGCGTGGGCCGAATCGGTACAGAAGGCGCTGGCCGAGCTCAGCGTGGCGCAGGTCGAATTGAAGTTCGCCAGCGGGGAGCGTTATCGATACCGGCACGGCCACCGTTGGCGTTTCTGGCGCAGGATTCCGCAGACGCGGGCGGCATGAAGACGCCGCGCATCGTGCGGCGGCCGCTTCCGGCCTTCCTTCCGGAGTTGCCTGTGCATCCGGTGTTGCGCCGGGTATTCGCGGCGCGCGGCGTGACGACGGCAGCGCATATCGACTACCGGCTCGGCGCGATGCTGCCTCCGAATCTCGGCGGTATCGAACGGGCCTGCGCAATCGTTGGCGATGCGATCCGCAGACAGCAGCGCATCGTCGTCGTCGGCGACTTCGATTGCGACGGTGCAACCGGAACCGCGGTTGCACTGCGCGGCTTGCGGCTGCTCGGTGCGCGCAACGTGACCTACGGCGTTCCGAACCGCGCCGTGCACGGTTACGGCCTGAGTCCGGCGCTGGTCGAGGAACTGGCGCCGGGGCGACCGGACCTGCTCATCACGGTGGACAATGGTGTGGCCGCGCACGCCGGAATCGCCGCGGCCCGTGCGCGCGGCATGCGCGTCGTCGTCACCGACCACCACCTGCCTGGGGCGACGCTGCCCGACGCCGATGCGATGGTCAATCCGAACGCCGGCATTGAAGAGCCCCGCGACAGCTTGCGGCCGCAATATCTTCCCGCGCAAGATGCATGCCTGCGAAACCTGGCTGGCGTCGGCGTCATGTTCTACCTGTTGCTGGCGTTGCGCGCGAGCCTGCGCAACGGGGGCTGGTTCGCCGAAACCGGGGCTGCCGAACCGGATCTGTCGGTACTGCTCGACCTGGTCGCGCTCGGCACGGTCGCCGACCTGGTTGCACTGGATCAGAATAATCGAATCCTCGTCGAAGCCGGTTTGCGTCGCATACGTGCCGGCCGGGCCTGCGCCGGCGTTGCGGCGCTGTTGGACTGCGGCAAGCGCGATCGCGCCAGGGCCAGCGCGGCCGACCTTGGCTTCATCGTTGCGCCGAGGCTCAATGCCGCCGGCCGCATCGACGACATCAGCCTGGGTATCGAATGCCTGCTCGCAGACGATCCCGCCCGCGCGGCCGAGCTGGCGCAGCGCCTGTCGGCTCTGAACGCGGAGCGCCGCGGCCTGCAGTCGGACATGACCGGCCAGGCCGAAGCCACCGTCCACAAATGGATTTCGCAGCATGGCAGCGATGCGCTGCCGTTCGCGCTGGTCCTGTTCGAGCCGGACTGGCACCAGGGCGTCGTCGGGCTCGTTGCGTCGCGACTGAAGGACATGCTGCACCGCCCGGTGATCGCCTGCGCGCCGGCCGGCGAGGGCAGCGACGAAGTCAAAGGCTCGGGGCGATCGATCGCGGGCTTTCACCTGCGCGACGCGCTCGCGCACGTCGATGCAGCCTGCCCGGGATTGCTCGCGCGCTTCGGCGGCCATGCGATGGCGGCAGGTTTGACCCTGCGGCGCAGCGATCTCGCGCGGTTTGCCGAGGCGTTCGACCTCGCGGCGCGGCGGCACCTGCTGCCCGAACACCTCGACGCCGTCCTGTCGACCGACGGCGCCCTGGAAGCGACGGACTACACGCTCGACCTGGCGCGCCAGTTGCGCAGCGCGGGGCCCTGGGGCCAGGCATTTCCGGAGCCGTTGTTCGACGGCGAGTTCGACGTCTCCGCCACGCGCGCGGTCGGCGAGGCGCACCTGCGGTTGAAATTGCGCCCGTGCGGCCAGACGACCCAGCTCGACGCCATGCTGTTCAACGCCGAGCGTTGCGGTCCGTTGCCAGCGCGCATCCGCGCCGCATTCCAGCTCGAGATCGACGAATGGGACGGCACGCAGTCGCTGCGCCTGCTGCTGCGCCACGTCGAGCCGCTTTGAGCGGTCCGGCGCGGCCGGGCGCGTGCTTTTGCTATCATGCGCAACCCTTGTTGCTGCCTGCCTGCATAATGATCGAAACCAATCCAATCCGCGCCCGGATCGCCGATCTGCAAAGTCGTGTCGCCTCCCTTAGGGGGTATCTTTGACTACGATGCCAAGCGCGAACGGCTCGAGGAGGTAACCCGCGAGCTGGAAAATCCGAACGTCTGGGACAACCCGGAACGGGCCCAGCAGCTCGGCAAGGAGCGCGCCTCGCTCGACCGCATCGTCAACGGCATACGCACGCTCGGCGACGGATTGAGCGGCGCGAACGAGCTTCTCGAACTGGCCGAGTCGGAGGCCGACGAAAGCACGGCTGCGGCCGTGTCCGGCGACGTCGATGCCCTGACGGCGCATGTCGAGAAGCTGGAATTCCAGCGCATGTTCTCCGGCAAGATGGACTCGCACAATGCGTTCGTCGACGTGCAGGCCGGCGCCGGCGGCACCGAGGCGCAGGACTGGGCCGAAATGCTGCTGCGCATGTACCTGCGCTGGTGCGAGGGCAGGGGCTGGAAGACCGAGCTGCTCGAAGTCAGCGCCGGCGATGTCGCCGGCATCAAGAGCGCGACGTTTCGCGTCGAAGGCGATTACGCCTATGGCTGGCTCAAGACCGAGATCGGCGTGCATCGCCTGGTGCGCAAGTCGCCGTTCGACTCGGACAATCGCCGCCACACGTCGTTCTCGTCGATCTTCGTCTCACCCGAGGTCGATGACGACATCGACATCACGATCAATCCGGCCGACCTGAAGACCGACGTGTATCGTTCGTCCGGGGCCGGCGGCCAGCACGTCAACAAGACCGAATCGGCCGTGCGCATCACGCACGTGCCGAGCGGCATCGTCGTGGCGTGCCAGACCGAGCGTTCGCAGCACGCGAACCGCGACCGGGCCATGAAGATGCTGAAGGCCAAGTTGTACGAGATGGAAATCCAGAAGCGCAACGTGGAAAAGGCCGCCCTCGAAGCGACCAAGTCGGACATCGGCTGGGGCAGCCAGATCCGCAACTACGTGCTCGACCAGTCGCGCATCAAGGATCTGCGCACCGGCATCGAGCGCACCGACACGCAGAAGGTGCTCGATGGCGACCTCGACGAGTTCATCGAGGCGAGCCTGAAGTCGGGCCTCGAAGCCGGCGCGAAGCGCGCGGATGCGTAGTTGCGGCAAATCGCCTTGCGTTCACCCTGGGCGCAGGCGCCCCGCGCCGAAGTCGACGGATCCAATGGCGATGCTTCGACTTCGCTCGCTGCGCAAGCTACGCTCAGCACGAACGGCATTGCGCCGCGCACACGTGGATTGACAGATGACCGAACCAAGAAAACCTGTAACGCAAGTCATCGGCGGAGCCGGAATCAGTGATGCATCGCGCTTCGGCGAGGCGCCCGAGGCGATTCACGTCGACGAAAACAAGCTGATCGCCGAACGCCGCGAGAAGCTGAAAGCGCTGCGTGCGCAGGGCAATGCCTTTCCGAACGATTTCCGGCCGGATGCGTTCGCCGGAGACCTGCAGGGTGAGTTCGACGGCAAGGATGCGGCAGCGGTCGAAGCTGCGCAGCGGCGCGTCGATGTTGCCGGCCGGCTGCTTGCCAAGCGCATCATGGGCAAGGCCAGTTTCGTGCAGATCCAGGACATGACCGGCCGCCTGCAGCTGTTTCTGCAGCAGAGCACGCTTGGCGACGTCTACGATGCGTTCAAGGCATGGGACGTCGGCGACATCGTCGCTGCCGAAGGCGTGCTGATGCGCACGAAGACCGGCGAGCTTTCGGTAAAAGTGGAAAAGTTGCGCCTGCTGACCAAGTCGTTGCGGCCGCTGCCGGACAAGTGGCACGGGCTGTCGGACGTCGAGCAGCGCTATCGCCAGCGCTACGTCGACCTGATCATCACGCCCGAGGCGCGGCGGGTCTTCGCGCTGCGCTCGGCCATCATCCGCTTCATCCGCCAGTGGCTGGAAGCGGCGCCGCGCCGCTTCATGGAAGTCGAGACGCCGATGATGCATGTCATTCCGGGTGGCGCCACGGCGCGGCCGTTCAGGACGCACCACAACGCGCTCGACATGGACCTTTACCTGCGCGTCGCGCCGGAGCTGTACCTCAAGCGCCTGACCGTGGGCGGGTTCGACCGCGTCTACGAGATCAATCGCAACTTCCGCAACGAAGGCGTCTCGACCCGGCACAACCCCGAATTCACGATGCTCGAGTTGTATCAGGCATATGCGACTTACAACGAGATCATGGACCTGACCGAGTCGATGATCCGCGACACCGCGCGCGCCGTCACCGGCGCCACGCTGCTGCAATGGGAAGGCAGCGAAATCGACGTCGGTCCGCCGTTCCGGCGCTGGCGCATGGAAGACGCGGTGCTCGAACTCAATCCGGAAATCAACCGCTCCGACCTGCGCAACCGCGCGGCGCTGGCGGCGCACTGCGCCCGCCTGAAGATTCCGGTGAAAAGCGACTTCGGCTGGGGCAAGCTGCTGCTGTCGATCTTCGAGCACACGGTCGAACATACGCTGATCCAGCCGACGTTCATCACGGCGCACCCCACCGAGGTTTCGCCGCTGGCGCGCGCGAACGATGCCGACCCCGGCATCACGGACCGCTTCGAGCTGTTCATCAACGCCAAGGAACTGGCCAACGGCTTCTCCGAGCTGAACGATCCGGAGGACCAGGCCGAGCGTTTCCGCGCCCAGGTTGCCGCGAAGGACTCGGGCGACGACGAGGCCATGCATTTCGATGCCGACTACATCCGTGCGCTGGAGTATGGTCTGCCGCCGACCGGCGGCCTCGGCGTCGGCATCGACCGGCTGGTGATGTTCCTGGCCAACGTGCCTTCGATCCGCGACGTGCTGCTGTTTCCGTATATGCGGCCCGAGGGCTGAGGGGGCCCCGTTGTCGGGCTCCGGCCCACTTTGCGCGACCTTCACCGATGCCGTCGGCGAATATGCTAGGCTAGAAACGGGCCAGAACCTGCTGATATCGAAAGTGATTCGCGCGGCCGTTGGAGCCCCGGAACGCCGTCGATCGGGCAGAGGATGCACAGGGTGAATATTCTTATCGTTGACGATCAGCAGTCCGCGCGCACCATGATGCGGCACGTGGTCGAGGGCATCAGCCCCGGGGTCAACGTCACGGATTTCGAAGACCCGATCGCCGCGCTGCAGTGGTCCGAGCAGAATGCGATCGATCTGCTGCTGCTGGACTACCGCATGCCGGGCATGGACGGCCTGAAATTCGCGCGCAATTTCCGCCGGCCGTTGATCAAGCGCGACGTGCCGATCGTGCTGATCAGCGTCGTCGGCGACGAGCCTGTGCGCCAGGCGGCGCTGGATGCGGGCGTCATCGATTTCCTGGTCAAGCCCGTGCGTCCGCGTGAACTTCGTTCGCGCTGCCGCAACCTGCTGTCGCTGCGCCAGCAGGGCGAATCGGTCAAGGAACGGGCGCGTTCCCTCGAACGGCAGGTGCTCGAGGGCTTGCGCGAGGTGGACGAACGCGAGCGCGAGACGCTGTTCCGGCTGGCCAAGGCAATCGAACTGCGCGACTTCGGCACCGGTGCGCACCTGATGCGCATGTCGCGCCTGACCGGGTTGATCGCCGAAGGGCTCGGGCTGCCGGAAGACGAGGTGCGCATGCTCGAACTCGCCGCGCCGCTGCACGACATCGGCAAGATCGGCATACCCGATGCCATCCTGCTCAAGCGCGGTCTGCTGACCGCCGACGAACTGGCGGTCATGCGTACCCACCCGCAGATCGGTTTCGAGATCCTGCGCGGCAGCAACAGCCGGTTCATCCAGCTCGGTGCGTCGATTGCGCTGCGCCACCACGAGCACTGGGACGGCGGTGGTTATCCCGGTCGGCTGGCAGGCAACGACATTCCGCTGGCCGCCCGCATCGTGGCGCTGGCCGACGTATTCGACGCATTGATTTCCGAGCGCCCCTACAAGCCGGCGTGGCCGCACGAGGAGGCCGTGGCCTACGTGCGCAGCCAAAGCGGAAAGCACTTCGATCCGGCCTGCGTGCAGGCTTTGTTCGAGGATATGGCACAAGTTGTGCAAATCCAACAGACGCAACTGGTGCCTCCCCCGAACCTGAACTTCTGACCTGGATCGACGCATGCGCGGATTTCGGCAATTCCTGCTGTCGCGCTTCCGCAACCGACAGGACAGCGAACACGAACAGGCCCTGATCCGTCTGGCGATTGCGGTCCTGATTCTGGTCTATCTGCTCGGGGTCCTGTCGGTTTCCGCGGGCGACGACAAGCCGTCCGGCCTGGTCTGGGCCGGCCGCGTCATCATGATGGAAACGGTGCTCGGGCTCGGCCTGGTGCTGGCGATCCTGGCCCGACCGTCGCCCAACAACCTGCGCCGCTACATCGGCATGGTCGCCGACTATTCGACGCTCGCCGTGATGATGATCCTGTACGACCGCGACCTGGCGCTGTTGTACGTGGTCTATCTGTGGGTGACGATCGGCAACGGCCTGCGCTATGGGCCGCGTTTCCTGGCGGTTGCGATCGGCATGGCAGGCATCTCGTTCACGCTGGTGGTGACCAACAGCGACTACTGGGCCGGTAACCAGGCGTTGGCCTGGGGCCTGCTGCTCGGGCTCGTGGCGATTCCTGCCTACCTGTCCTCCCTATTGCGCGCGTTGACGCGCGCCAGCGAAGAGGCGCGCCGCGCCAACGACGCCAAGACGCACTTCCTGGCGAACATGAGCCATGAATTCCGCACGCCGCTGAACGGTATCGTCGGCATGTCGGAACTCCTGGTCACGACCAAGCTCTCGCCGGAACAACGCGAGTGCGCCGAGGTGATCCAGACCGCGTCGCGTTCGCTGCTGATCCTGATCGAGGACGTGCTCGACATCTCGGCGATCGAAGCGGGCAAGCTGCGCCGCTTCGACATGGATTTCAGCCTGAAACAGCTCCTGAACGGTATCCAGACCATGCTGCAGCAGGCTGCATCCGCGAGGAACCTGGATTTCGAAATCGATATCGCCGATTCGGTTCCGGATGCGCTCAACGGCGATGCCAACCATCTGCGCCAGATCCTGGTAAACCTGCTCGGCAACGCGATCAAGTTCACCGAGCGCGGCAGGGTAACCCTTCGCGTGTTCGCGCTCGAGTCGTCGGCAGCGAAGCTGCAATTGCGCTTTTCGGTCACCGACACCGGCATCGGCATTCCGCAGGATGCGCAAAACCGCATCTTCCGCGCCTTCGAACAGGTCGATTCGAGCCAGTCGCGGCGCTTCGGTGGTACGGGCCTGGGCACGACCATCGCCAAGGCGCTGACCGAATTGCTCGGCGGCAACCTGGCTTTCGAGAGCGAAGTCGGACGCGGCTCGCATTTCTGGGCCGACATTCCCTTCGTGCCCGCGCAGCAGGCCGTCGCCGCCGAGGACCCTGCAGTGCCGGCGCAGTCCATGAACGTGATCGCATTCGACGATCCGTTCGTGCGCCACCGCGCCCGCGTGCGTCCGATGCGGGTGCTGATCGGCGACGACCAGCCGGCCAACCTGCTGGTCCTGCGACGCATGCTCGAGAAGGCCGGCCACAGCGTGCAGTCGGCGGGGGATGGGGAAAGCGTTTTGCAGGCACTCGAGGAATCGAGTTTCGATGCGGTCATCATCGACCTGCACATGCCGAAGTTCAGCGGCACGGACGTGATAAAGCAGGCGCGCGTGATGGAGGCAGGGCGCCCGCGCACGCCGTTCATCGTGCTGAGCGCCGATGCGACGTCGGACGCCGTGCGTGCCAGCGACCTCGTGGGTGCCAATGCCTACCTGACGAAACCCGTGGCGGCACGGCCGCTGCTCGATGCACTGGCAGAGATCGCCACCAGCGTGCCGGCCAGCGCGCTATCGGCAACGGAGTCGACGCCGCCACCGAGGGCGGAGGGGGAAATCATCGCGCGCGCGACGCTCGACGACCTGTTCGATCTCAAGCTGGGCCGCGATTTCCTCAAGTTGTTCGTCGGGGAATGCATCCGTGACGCAGTGAAATGCATCGCCGAACTCGAACGGTGCGGTACGGGCGGAGACTGGGACGGCTACCGCGAGACCTGCCACGCGCTGAAGGGTGTCGCCGGCAACGTCGGCGCAGTCAAGCTCGCCACGAGTGCATCGGAGATCATGAAGTTGCCGAACTGGCAGCTCCCGGCGCAATGGCGCACGCGGACCAGCGAACTGGCCCATAACCTCGACGACGCCCGCGCCGCACTGCACGACGCAGTCGCAAGCGCCGCTGTCGGTCAAGGCAGCGGCGAACCGGTCTGACGACGCCGGCCTCAGCCGGCGCCGCTCGCCGCCAATCCGATTTGCCCGACCTGGCTTTCCGGGGAGTTCGCGGGACGACGCAGCTGTGCACGTACCAGCCGCTCCATCGTGCGCAGCGATTTTTCGCCGAGCTGCATCGCCGTGTCGACCCAGATTTCGGTGATGTTCATCAGTTCCTCGAAGCTCACCGGATGACACGCTGCATGTACCCGATTCATCGCCAGCCGCGCATGACCGATGCGCTGGTTGCGGCGGATCACGTCCTGCACCGCGGCAACGCCTTCGCCCCGCGGCACGAGCACGTCGATCACGCCCATCTCGTACAGTTCCTCGGTCGAATAGATGCGGCCGTCGAGCATCATGCGCTCGGCCTTGCTCGGGCTGATGCGCCGACACAGGAACGAGTACGCACCCATGCCCGGGAACAGGTCGAACAGCACTTCGGGGAAGCCCATGCCGGCGCCACATTCGGCGACGATCGTCTGGCAGCACAAGGCTGCCTCGAATCCGCCACCGAGCGCATCGCCCTGCACCAGTGCGATCGTGTGCGCGTCTTCGTTGAGATGGCGATGGAAGCCATAGGCAACCTCGACGCATTGACGCGCGTAGGCCAGCAGGCTCGAGCGGTCCTGCAACCGGATCAGGCGACAGAACAGGTCCAGGTCGCCGCCGAGGTTGAACACGTCGGCCGACGAGGCCAGCACCACGTGACTGATCGGACGCTGTCTGGCCAGCTGCAGCGGCAAACGCAGTTGTCCGGCAGTGCGCAGCTGGAACTCCCGCAATTCCTTCAGCAGCGTCGTCGAGAAGCACGGCCGATAGGCGCTGTCGTTGGGAAAGTTCCGCGCATGCATGTGGCACCAAAACGTGCCGCTGGCGCTGTCTTCGTGGGTGCGCAACGTGTTGTAACCCACTTCACGGTAGAGCAATTCGACTCCAGGCATACCGATACCCTCAAGTGACTTGCGACCACCAGTCGATCGCCAACACCTGTGGCCGGGAGCTCCTCCCTGCGATCGAGCGGGCCGAGTCTAGCACCGGTACCCGCGCCATGATTAGCCGCCTATCCGCCCGGGGGGCTCGGTCCGGTCCGGCGCGGGCCGGCGGCCGCCTGCCGCCGGTGCGCACGGCAGGCGGGAATTCGATTGATTTCCCGGTCCGGGTGAGCTAAAAAGCACCTCTCATGTGGCTGGAAAAGGGGCCCGCCGTATGATTCCAGAATTCGCCAGCGATACGGTTCGCCACGCGCGCATGCCGATCAATTCGGCCGTTTTCATGATGCATGGCGGGGAATCGTGGTCAACCGAGATGGTGGATATCTCGGCCACCGGCGTCATGCTGCGGCGGCCGTTCGACTGGCGCGGGTCGCCGGGTGACCGCTACGTGCTCGACATGCTGGTCGGGCCGGAGTTGAACATCCACCTCGAGGCGACTGTCGCCCGGATCACCGACTGGCACGTCGGCTTCGCCTACGAGCGCATTCCGGCCGACAAGGAAGCCCCCTTGTGGGACCTGCTCGGCAGTTACGCGGACCAGATCGAGCCGATCGCCGTCTGACGCGAAGCGCCTGCCCGGTCAACCGGCCCTGGGCGGAGCGCTGTCGCGCAATTCACGCCGCAGTATCTTGCCGACGTTGGTCTTGGGCAGCGAGTCGCGGAACTCGATGTACTTCGGCAGCTTGTAGCCGGTCAGGTTGGCGCGGCAGTGTTCCTTCAGGATCTCGGCTGTCAGCGCAGGATCCTTGCGCACGACGACGATCTTGACTGCCTCGCCGGATTTCTCGTCGGGCACGCCGACCGCGGCGACCTCGAGCACGCCGGGGCATTGCGCGACGACGTCCTCGATCTCGTTCGGGTAAACGTTGAATCCGGACACCAGGATCATGTCCTTCTTGCGGTCGACGATCGTGAAATAGCCCTTGGCGTCCATCTTCGCGATGTCGCCGGTGTGCAGCCAGCCGTCGGCGCCGAGCACCTTCTCCGTTTCCTCCGGGCGCTGCCAGTAACCCTTCATGACCTGCGGTCCGCGAATGCACAGTTCGCCGGCTTCACCGACACCCAGCTGCGTGCCGTTGTCGTCCTGGATCGAGGCGTCGGTGGACGAGATCGGCAGGCCGATCGCGCCGTTGTATTCGGCCAGGTCGAGCGGGTTCATGCACGCGGCGGGCGAGGTTTCGGTAAGGCCATAGGCCTCGACCAGCGTGACGCCGGTGACCTTCTTCCAGCGTTCGGCCACGGCGCGCTGCACCGCCATGCCGCCGCCGAGGGTCAGGTGCAATTTGGAAAAATCCACCTTTTCGAATCCCGGTGTGTTGAGCAGGCCGTTGAACAGCGTGTTGACGCCGGTGATAGCGGTGAAGCGGATGCCGGCCAGCGTCCTGACGAAACCGGGCATGTCGCGCGGGTTCGTGACCAGGTGATTGAGGCCGCCGAACTTCATGAACACGAGGCAATTGGCGGTCAGCGCGAAGATGTGATACAGCGGGATCGCGGTGACGATGACTTCCTCGCCCTCGCGCGCGCTGGCGCCGAGCCACGCCGACGACTGCTGCATGTTGGCGACCATGTTGCCATGGGTCAGCATCGCCCCCTTGGCGACTCCGGTGGTGCCGCCGGTGTATTGCAGGAAGGCAATATCGCCGTGTCCGATCTCGACTTTTGGGGGCGGCTTGCGCGCCCCGGCCGCAAGCGCCTTGTTGAAGCGCACGGCATGTGGAATCGAGTAGGGCGGCACCATCTTCTTGACGTGGCGCAGCACCAGGTTGACCACGGCCGATTTCGGAAAGCCGAGCAGGTCGCCCAGGCCCGTCGTGATGACGTGGGCGACCGGAGTGTCGTGCAGCACCTCGGCCAGGGTCGAGGCGAAATTGTCGAGCACGACGATCGCGCTGGCGCCGGCATCCTGCAGCTGGTGGCGCAACTCGCGCGCGGTGTACATCGGATTGGTGTTGACCACGGTGAGTCCGGCGCGCAGCACGCCGAAGATCGCGATCGGGTACTGCAGCACGTTCGGCAGCATGATCGCGACACGGTCGCCCTTTTTCAGCCCGGCGACGTTGAGAAGATACGAGGCGAAATGGCGGCTGAGCCGATCGATGTCGGCATAGCTGAGCACCCGGCCCATGTTGGCAAAGGCCGGGCGATGATAGAAACGTTCACAGGCGCTCTCCAGGACGTGAGCCAGCGAGCGGTAGGCGTCGACGTCGATCGCGGCCGGAACGCCGGGGGGGTAGCTGGCGAGCCAAGGGCGTTGCGTGCTCATAGTCGTGAAGATCCTCCCCCGAATGGCGCGAGACACACTTGCGTCCAACCTCGGGTTCGATTGGACCACAGCGCGCGAAAAGGCGGCAAGCTGCATTGCGGCGCAGACGGCAAGCAGGCAGGATGACGAGCCCGTCGAGGAGCCTGGCCCATGCGTCTGCCGGCAATCTGCATTGCCCTTGCCGCCCTGATTGCGTGTGGCTGCACGAGGACGCCGGATGCCCAGCGCATACGCGCGGCCGTCGATGCCATGCAAGAGGCAGCTGAACAACGCAATCCGCATGCGTTCATGGCGCATGTCAGCGACGACTTCGTCGGCAACGACGCGGAGTTCGACCGCAATGCGCTGGCCAACCTGCTGCGCGCCGAGGTTTTCCGAAACGACAAGGTCGGCGTCACGCTCGGACCGGTCGAGGTCGACATCCAGGATGAGCGTGCCACTGTCCACGTCACGGCAACGTTGACCGGCGGCTCCGGCGGCCTGCTGCCGGAGCATGGCGCGATCTACAGCATTACCAGTGGCTGGAAGCGCAGCAAGGGAGACTGGATCTGCTACAGCGCACGCTGGCAGCAGGAGCTCTGAGGCATCCCGACGCCGCCCGGCACGCCGCGTCGGGGCGGCGCAAGCTCGACCGGCACGCCGCGCCAGGACGGCGCGACGCAGCCGCCGCGATGGCGTTCAGGCGGCCTTCGAGGCTCCCGCCAGCTGGCGCAGCACGTACGGCAGGATGCCGCCGTGGCGGTAATACTCGGTTTCCTTCGGCGTCAGCAACAGCACCTTGACCTTGAAGCGTTTCTCGCCTGCCGCGTTCCTGGCAACCACCTCGACCTCACGCGCCGCGCCGTCATTCAAACCGGCGATGTCGAATACTTCGTCGCCCTTCAAGCCGATCGACTGTGCGTTCTCGCCGTCCCGGAACTGCAACGGCAGGACGCCCATGCCGACCAGGTTCGAGCGATGGATGCGTTCGAAACTCTCGGCCATGACCGCCTTGACGCCGAGCAGGACGGTGCCCTTGGCAGCCCAGTCGCGCGAGGAGCCGGTGCCGTATTCCTTGCCGGCAATCACGACCAGCGGAACATTTTCTTTTTTATACATCATCGCCGCGTCGTAGATCGGCAGCCGGGTGGCGCCTTCGGCGCCGAAGTGCAGCGTGTTGCCGCCTTCCTCGCCGCCGAGCATCAGGTTCTTGATGCGGATGTTGGCGAAGGTGCCGCGCACCATGACGTCGTCGTTGCCGCGGCGCGAGCCGTACGAGTTGAAGTCGGCCTTGACCACGCCGTGCGCCTGCAGGAACTGACCGGCGGGGGAGGTCGCCTTGATGTCGCCGGCCGGCGAGATGTGGTCGGTCGTGATCGAATCACCGAACAGGCCGAGCACGCGCGCGCCGTGGATGTCGGCGATCTTGCCGATCTGCATGCGCATGCCGTCGAAATACGGCGGATTCTTGATGTAGGTCGAGGCGTCGTCCCAGGCATAGCGGCCGCCCTCCGGCGCCACGATGCCGTTCCAGCGGCTGTCGCCGCGGAACACATCGGCATAGTTGTGCTTGAACAGGTCCGGCCCGATCGTGCGCGCGATGACGTCGCCGATTTCCTTGTTGGTCGGCCAGATGTCCTTCAGGTACACCGGCTGGCCATCGCTGCCGCTGCCGAGCGGCTGCGTCGTCAGGTCGATGTCGACGGTGCCGGCGAGCGCAAACGCGACCACGAGCGGCGGCGATGCCAGGTAGTTCATCTTGACTTCGGGGTGCACGCGCCCCTCGAAATTGCGGTTGCCCGACAGCACCGATGCGGCGACCAGGTCGCCGTCGGCGATGGCCTTGGAGATCTCGACCGGCAGGGGACCCGAGTTGCCGATGCAGGTCGTGCAGCCATAACCGACGACGAAGAAACCGAGCTTTTCCAGGTCGCCCAGCACACCGGCCTTCTTCAGGTAATCGGTCACCACGAGCGACCCGGGACCGAGCGACGTCTTGACCCACGGGGCGGCCTTGAGGCCCTTCTTCACCGCGTTGCGCGCCAGCAGGCCGGCGCCAAGCATGACGGCCGGGTTCGACGTATTCGTGCACGAGGTGATGGCGGCGATGACGACCGATCCGTCGCGCAGCCTGAATTGCGAACCGTTGAGCGAAACGTGTTGGCCCTCGGAAAGAGAGCTTTCGTCGTGCCCGATCGCGGTGGCACCGCCTTCGCCGGCAAATCGCTCGAGGCTTTCGGTCTTGGGCTTGCGATTGGCCGTCAGCGCGCCGAGCGAGTCGCGGTAGCTCTTGCCGACGTCGTTCAGCAGCACGCGATCCTGCGGGCGCTTCGGGCCGGCCAGCGACGGCTTGACGTCGGCCAGGTTCAGCTCCAAGGTCGAGGAGAAATTGGCATGCGGCGTGTTCGCGTCGTGCCACATGCCCTGCGCCTTCGCATACGCTTCGACCAGCGCGATCTGCGCTTCATCGCGACCGGACAGACGCAGGTAGGTCAGCGACTCGGCATCGATCGGGAAGATGCCGCAGGTTGCACCATATTCGGGCGCCATGTTGGCGATCGTCGCGCGGTCGGCCAGCGGCAGGTGCTGCAGGCCGTCGCCGAAGAATTCGACGAACTTGCCGACGACACCGTGCTTGCGCAGCATCTGCGTGACCGTGAGCACGAGGTCGGTCGCGGTCGTGCCTTCCGGCAGGCGACCGGTCAGCTTGAAGCCGACGACCTGCGGGATCAGCATCGAAGACGGCTGGCCGAGCATCGCCGCCTCTGCCTCGATGCCGCCGACACCCCAGCCGAGCACGCCGATGCCGTTGATCATGGTGGTGTGCGAATCGGTGCCGAATACCGTGTCGGGAAACGCCCAGGTTGCGCCATCCTTCGGCCCCGTCATCACGACGCGCGCGAGGAACTCGAGGTTGACCTGATGCACGATGCCGGTGCGCGGCGGCACGACCTTGAAGTTCTTGAACGCCTTCTGGCCCCAGCGCAGGAAGCCGTAGCGTTCGATGTTCCGGTCGAACTCGATCCTGACGTTGTGTTCGAGCGAGTCTGCCTTGCCGAATTCGTCGACCTGCACCGAATGGTCGATCACGAGTTCCGACGGAATCAGCGGGTTGATCAGTTCGGCGTTGCCGCCGAGCTTGACGATCGCATCGCGCATCGCGGCGAGGTCGACCACGCAAGGCACGCCGGTGAAATCCTGCAGCACTACGCGCGCCGGCATGAAGGCGATCTCGGTGTCGGGCTCCTTCGTCGGCTGCCAGTTGGCGACCGCTTCGATCTCCTTCGCCGTGACGTTGACGCCGTCTTCATGGCGCAGCAGGTTCTCGAGCAGGATCTTCATCGAGTAGGGCAGGCGAGCAATGTCGAAGCGCTTGCCGAGCCGGGTCAGGCTGGCGAAGCGATAGCGCCCGCCGTTGACTTCGAGAGTATCGTGGGTCGAGAACGAGTCGGTCATGGCTTGAAGAGTCCTTGCACGGGCATTGTTGAAAAAGAGCGCATAATTATCGCGCAGTACGGGTCTGCGAGAAAGCTCGATTTGTCATTCCGCCGGCGCGCCCGGCAATTTCGTCGTGGCCGCCGAAGCAGCGCGCCGCCCCGCCAAGGAGATGAGCGATGGATCACGACTACGACTATCTGATCGTCGGTGCCGGCATGACGGCCGATGCGGCAGCCAAGTCGATTCGCAAGACCGACAGCGAGGGTCGGATCGGCATCGTTGGCGACGAAGCACACCCGCCCTACGAACGACCGCCGCTGACCAAGGCGCTGTGGAAGGGCGACAAGAAGATCGAGTCGATCGACCTGGGCACCGAGCGCAGCGAAGCCGTCCTGCACCTGGGTCGGCGCGTGAAGGCGCTCGATTGCGTGGACCGCAGCGCGCGCGACGACCAGGGCGACGTCTACCGCTATCGCCGCCTGCTGCTGGCAACGGGAGCCACGCCGAGGATACTGCCATTCGCCGGCCCGCGCGTCATCAATTACCGCACGCTGGACGACTATCTTGCGCTGCGTCGTCTTGCCGTGGCCGGTGCGAAGATCGCCGTGGTCGGCGGCGGTTTCATCGGCAGCGAGATCGCAGCCTCGCTGACAGGCATCGGCTGCAAGGTCACGATGCTGTTTCCCGGCGAGGCAATTGGCGCCGGCCGCTATCCGCAGGCGCTGGCGCATTTTCTCAATGCCTACTACACCGAGCGCGGCGTGGAACTCAAGCCCGGGACCAAGGTGGTCGACGGCCGCAACGAGGGCGACCGCGTTGACGTCGCGCTCTCCGACGGCACGACCCAGCATGCCGACGTCGTCGTCGCAGGCCTCGGCGTGACGCCGAACGTCGAGCTGGCGCTGCAGGGGGGGCTCAGGGTCGACAATGGCATCGTCGTGGACGAGCGCCTGCGTACCAGCGACCCGGATATCTGGGCCGCCGGCGACGTCGCCAATTTCCACAATGTCACCCTGGACCTGCGCCAGCGCGTCGAGCACGAGAGTGCCGCCGTCGGCATGGGTCACCATGCCGGCCGCGCCATGACCGGCGCGGACGAGGCCTACACGAAGTTTCCGTTTTTCTACTCGGACCTGTTCGACCTCGGCTACGAGGCCGTTGGCCTGCTCGACGATCGCCTGGACGTCGTCGAGGACTGGAGCCAGCCGTATCGCGAAGGCGTCGTCTATTACCTCGACAACGGGCGCGTGCGCGGTGTGCTGCTGTGGAATGTGTGGGGCCAGGTCGAAGCGGCGCGCGACCTGATCGCCGAGCCCGGACCGCATGATGCCGACAGCGTCAGGGGACGCCTGCCGCGCATGGCCTGAAAGCGCAGACTTTCGGCACTGCTGTGACGCAAGCAGGTCGTCCTAGTATTCGCCATCATTGTCCTGGAGTGTGGCCATGAAGCACCAACGCCTGGTTTGGGCATGCGCGTTCGCCCTTGGCATCTGCGTATCGGCCGCATGGGCGCAGGACGGAAAACCCTTGTACGGCGCGTGGGGTCTGGACGTCGCCGGCGCCGACAAGGCGACGAAACCGGGCGACGATTTTTTCCGCTATGCGAACGGCACCTGGCTCGACAAGACTGATATTCCCGCCGACAAGCCGGGCTACTCCCTGCGCCTGGCGATGAGCGACCTGACCGAGCAGCGGCTGCACGAACTGATGGAAGCCGCCGCCGAAAAGGTCGAGCACGAGCCGAAAACGATCGAAGGCAAGGTCGGCGCGTTCTACAAGTCGTTCATGGACGACGCGCGCATCGAGAAGCTTGGCGCGGCCGCCATCCGGCCGCAGCTCGACGCCGTGCGCAAGGCGAAGGATCGCACCGCGCTGGCCGCATTGATGGGGCGCACCAATGCCGATTTCGAGAGCGCGTTGTTCAACCTCGGCATGGACATCGATCTGAAGGATCCGAAGAAGTACGCCGTATACATTTTCCAGGGCGGCCTGGGTCTTCCGGACAGGGACTACTATCTGAAGCCCGATTTCGCCAGGCAGAAGGCTGCGTACGAGTCCTATGCGGCGAAATTGCTGGGCCTGGCAGGCTGGAACAAGCCGGCGCAGGCGGCGAAGGACATCGTCGCCTTCGAGACCAAGGTCGCCGAGGCGAGCTGGAGCAAGACCGAGCAGCGCGACCTCAACCGGGTCTACAACCCGATGACGATTGCCGAGCTGGCCAAAGCCGCCCCCGGCTTCCCCTGGGCGGCTTACTTCGAGCAGGCACAGCTTGGCGATCTGCAGCGCATCATCGTTTCGGAAAAGACGGCGTTCCCGAGGCTCGCGGCGATCTACGCGCAGACCCCGATCGAAACGCTCAAGGCCTGGCAGGCACTGCAGATTGCCGACAATGCGGCGAGCTATCTGTCGCAGCCGTTTGCCGATGCCTATTTCGAGCTGCACAACAAGATGCTGTCGGGGCAGCAGGCGCAGGCCGTGCGCTGGAAGCGCGGCGTGCTGGCCGTCTCCGGCGGCGACTATCTGGTCGGCGGTCGCGCCAATGCATTCGGCAACCTGGGTTGGGCCGTCGGCCAGCTCTACACGGCGAAGTACTTTCCGGCGCAGTCAAAAGCGAAGATCGAAGAACTCGTCGCCAACCTCAAGGCGGCCTATCACGCGCGCATCGAAAAGCTCGACTGGATGAGCGCACCGACCAGGGCCGAGGCGTTGAAGAAACTCGAGACCTACACGATCAAGGTCGGTTATCCGGATCACCCGCGCGACTACTCGAAGGTCGTGATTCGCGATGACGACCTGATCGGCAACGTGCAGCGCGCCGCGGCGGCGGACTGGCAGTTCTTCGTCGGGCGCCTCGACGGCCCGGTCGACCGGCTCGACTGGGGCATGACCCCGCAGACCAACGACGCCTACAACGGCTCACTGCGCGATATCGTCTTTCCGGCCGGAATCCTGCAGCCGCCGATCTTCGACGCCAATGCCGACGCGGCGATCAACTACGGCGCGGTCGGTGGCGTCATCGGCCATGAACTGACGCACGGCTTCGACGACGAGGGACGCAAGATCGACGCCGACGGCGCCCTGCGCGACTGGTGGACACCGGACGACGCAAAGGCATTCGACGCGCGCGCGAAAGTGCTCGGCGCGCAATATTCGGCGTTCGAACCGTTGCCGGGCGTGCACGTCAATGGCGACCTGACCATGGGCGAGAACATTGCCGACCTCGGCGGACTGACGCTGGCGCTCGATGCCTATCATGCTTCGCTGCAGGGCAAGCCGGCGCCGGTGATCGACGGCTACAGCGGTGATCAGCGCGTTTTCCTCGGATGGGCGCAGGCCTGGCGCGGCAAGGTGCGCGACGATGCGGTGCGTCGGCAGGTCGTCAGCGACCCGCATTCGCCGCGCCAGTTCCGCGTCAACGGCCCGGTGCGCAACATCGATGCGTGGTACGAAGTTTTCAGCGTGAAGGCCGGCGAAAAGCTGTACCTGGCGCCGGCTGATCGGGTACGCATCTGGTAACGCTATTGCAATGCAGTCAGCAGCCGGTCGCCGCGCGGCCGGTACCAGCGTTCGGAGTCCAGCGAATACAGCACGCGGTGGGCACGGCCGACGAGGCTGTCGCGCGGCACGAAACCGATGAAGCGCGAATCTTTGCTGTTGTCGCGGCTGTCGCCGAGAATCAGGTATTGACCGTCCGGAACCACGACCGGACCGAATGATCGCGGCATCGCCCGCGCCGGCAGCAGCATGATCGCATGCGGGCGCTCGGGCAGGTCTTCGGTGAGGTACAGGCGATCCTGATGGCGGGTCGCGGCCGGCAGGTCGGCGTCGGCTTCGGGGATGAGCGGGACATAGCTCGGGGCATGGCCGTTGATCAGCACCTGCTCGTCGCGCATCTCGACCGTGTCGCCCGGCAGGCCGATCACGCGCTTGACCAGCACCGTGCCATCCTCCGGCGACGGAAAGATCGCGATATCGCCGCGCTGCGGATCCTCGCCCTGCGTCAAACGGATGGTCGTGAACGGGACGCGCAAGCCGTAGGCCGCCTTGTCGACGAGGATGCGATCACCTTCGACGATCGTCGGATTCATCGAACCGCTCGGCACATACATCCAGTCGGCGACGGCCGAGCGGAACACGAGCATCAGTCCAACGAAAATCAGCAGCGACTTGTTCGTCGCCAGCAAATGCATTGCACGATTGCGCAGCCGCATGGTGTGTCGCTCCGAAAGGCACAGCAAAAGACCGCTCGCGGCGCGCCTTTGTTCCGCCGCCGGGACCATGACTCATGACCTACGGCGTCCCATGGCATCCGCCCAGCCGAGCGTTGGCACCGGTCGGCTTGCGTCGCGGATGGATCACCGCGGGCCGCCCTGGCGGCGATCACAGCGCTTCGAAAATCCCCGCCGCACCCATGCCGGTACCGATGCACATCGTGACCATGCCGTACTTGAGCTTGCGCCGGCGCAGACCGCTGACCAGGGTGGCGATCCGCACGGCGCCGGTCGCGCCGAGCGGATGGCCAAGCGCGATCGCGCCGCCGAGCGGGTTGACCCTGTCGGGGTTCAAGCCGATGTCCTTGATCACGGCGAGCGCCTGCGCGGCGAATGCCTCGTTGAGTTCGATCCAGCCGAGATCGTCCTGCCTGATGCCGGTCTGCCTGCACACTTTCGGAATCGCCGCCTTCGGTCCGATGCCCATGATTTCCGGCGGCACGCCGGCGACGGAGAATCCGACGAAGCGCGCGAGCGGGGTCAGGCCGTAGTCCTTGATTGCCTGCCCGCTCGCCAGCAGCACCGCGCCGGCGCCATCGGACATCTGCGAGGAGTTGCCGGCCGTGACGCTGCCGCCCATGCGAAAAACAGGCTTCAGTTTGGCAAGTGCTTCGGCAGTCGTGCCGGGGCGCGGGCCTTCGTCGTTCTTCACGACGCGGGCATCGTCGACGACGCTGCGCCTGGCGAGATCCGGATAGCGGTCGGCGAGCGTGTAGGGCGCTATCTCGTCGGCGAACTCGCCGGCGGCGATGCCGGCCAGCGCCTTGGCGTGACTGGTCACCGCGAACGCATCCTGCTCGTCGCGCGTGACGTTCCACTGCTCGGCGACTTTCTCGGCCGTGATTCCCATGCCGTAGGCGATGCCGAGATGCTCGTTCTCGTAGATGCGCGGGTTGAACACCGGGTGATAGCCCATCATCGGCACCATGCTCATGCTCTCGGTGCCGCCGCCGATCATCAGGTCCGCTTCGCCGAGCCGGATCCGATCGGCGGCCATGGCGACTGCCTGCAGGCCGGACGAGCAGAAGCGATTGACGGTCACCGCCGAAACGACGTTCGGCAGCCCGGCCAGCAGCACTGCGATGCGGGCGACGTTCATGCCTTGCTCGGCTTCCGGCATGGCGCAGCCGATCACGGCATCGTCGATGCGCGACTTGTCCACCGAAGGGCATCGGGACAACGCCGCATCGATCGCGAACGCGAGCAGGTCGTCCGGCCGCGTGTTGCGGAATACGCCACGCGGAGCTTTGCCGACCGGCGTGCGCACGGCGGCGACGATGTAGGCGTCCTGGATTTGACGGGTCATGGGATTTGTCTCGTATCAAGAAAAGCAGTTTGGACGCGGATCGACGCAGATCGACGCGGATGGACAAAGTGCGAATCAGGAACCTTCCAGCAATTTGTTGTCCGCGCAAATCCGCATGGATCCGCCTCGAGGAGGCTCTCAATTTCTCAGCGGCTTGCCGGTCGCCAGGGTGTGCGCAATCCGCTCCTGCGTCCTGGGCATTTGCGCCAGCGCGACGAAGTGCTTGCGCTCGAGGTCGAGCAGCCATTGCTCGTCGACCAGCGAGCCGCGTTCGATCTGGCCGCCGCACAGCGTGTCGGCGATGCGACTGGCGATTTCCATGTCGTGCGGCGAAATGAAGCGGCCTTCGAGCATGTTGACGAGTCCGGCTTTCAACGTTGCGGTGCCGACATCGCCGGCAACGGTGATCTGGCGGTTCGGCAGCGGCGGACGCCAGCCAGACTCAGCCAGTGCATTGGCCTGGCTTTTCGCGACGTAGAGCAGCTCATCGGCGTGGAAGACGACGACGTCGCTCGCGCGCAGCAGGCCCATTTCCTTCGCCTCGAGCGCACTGCCCGAGACCTTGGCCATCGCGACGGTTTCGAACACCGCCTTGAGTTGCGTGAACACGTCGCCGCCAACCGCGGCCTGCGACGCGCGCAGGGCGAGTTCCTTCAGGCCACCGCCGGCTGGCAGCAGGCCGACGCCGGCTTCGACCAGCCCGATATAGCTCTCGAGCGCCGCGACCGTGCGCGCCGAATGCATCTGGAATTCGCAGCCGCCACCGAACGCCATGCCGCGCACCGCGGCGACAACCGGCACCAGTGCGTGCTTGATGCGCATGCTGGTCTGCTGGAAGCGGTCGATGAAACGCTCGAACTCGTCGATCTTGCCGGACTGCAATGTCGCGACGGCCTCCTTGAGGTTGGCACCGGCGCTGAAGGGCTCGCTGTCCTGCCAGATGACCAGTCCCTTGAAGCTGCGTTCCGACTCGTCGAGCGCGCGATGGACGGCATCGATCACGCCGGCGCTGACCGTATGCATCTTGGTCTTGAACGACAGGATCGCGATGTCGTCGCCGCCGAGGTTCCACAGGCGTGCATCGTCGGTCTCGAAAATCGTCTTGCCCTTGTCGACCGGCGTGCCGAGGACTGTCTGCGGGAACAACTGCCGTTCGTAGACCGGCGCCGACGATGAGGCAACCTGCTCGCCTGTCGCCGCGGAGTAGGAGCCTTGCGCATCGTGGACACCCGCGCGCTTCGGGTCCGCCGCCCACGCGGGCAACGGCGCGGTGCTCATGGTCTTGCCGGACGCAATGTCTTCGGCAATCCATTTCGCGACGTCCGCCCAGCCGGCCGCCTGCCAGGTCTCGAACGGGCCGAGCTGCCAGCCGTAGCCCCAGCGCATGGCGAAGTCGATGTCGCGCGCGCTCGCGGCGATGTCGCCGAGGAAAAATGCGGCGTAGTGGAAAAGATCGCGGTGCACGGCCCACAGGAACTGTGCCTGCGGATCGGCGCTGTCGCGCAGCTGCGCGAACTTTTCCGCCGGCGATTTCAGCTTGAGGATCGCAGCGACTTCATCGCTGACCCTTCCGGTTTGCGGTACGTAATCGAGCTCTTTTGAAGGGTCCGGCCACGGATGGCCGGGCTCTTGCGGAGGGACCCGCAATACCAATATGTCCTTGCCGACTTTGCGAAAGAAGCCGGCGCCCGACTTCTGGCCCAGTGCGCCCTTGGCAATCAGCGCCTGCACCACGGCCGGCGCCTTGAAGTAGCCGTGCCACGGGTCCTGCGGCAGCGTGTCGTCCATGGTCTTGATGACGTGGCCCATCGTGTCGAGGCCGACGACGTCGGAGGTGCGGTAGGTCGCGCTCCTGGGGTGGCCGATCGCCGGCCCCGTCAGTGCATCGACCACGTCGAAGCCGAGCCCGAATTGCCCGGTATGGTGCATCGTCGCCAGCATCGAGAACACGCCGATACGGTTGCCGATGAAGTTCGGCGTGTCCCTGGCAAATACGACGCCCTTGCCCAGCGTCGTGGTCAGGAACGCCTCGAGCCCGGCCAGCACGGCGGCGTCGGTGTCCGCACACGGCACGAGTTCGACCAGATGCATGTAGCGTGGCGGGTTGAAGAAATGCACGCCGCAGAACCGGTGGTGCAAGCTTTTGTCAAGAACATCGGCCAAGGCATTGATGCTCAAGCCCGAGGTATTGCTGGCGAGTACCGCAGTCGGGCCTATGTGCGGGGCGATCTTCGCGTACAGGTCGCGCTTCCAGTCGAGCCGCTCGGCGATCGCTTCGACGATCAGATCGCAACCTTCGAGCAGTTCCAGGTGCTGGTCGTAGTTCGCCGGCGTGATGGCTCCGGCGCGCGACTTGTCCGCCAGCGGGGCCGGCGACAGCTTCTTGAGGTTGTCGATCGCCCTGGTGACGATAGCGTTCGGATCGCCGTCCTTGGCCGGCAGGTCGAACAGGATCGTGTCGACGCCGGCATTGGTCAGGTGTGCCGCGATCTGGGCGCCCATGACGCCGGCACCGAGGACAGCGGCTTTGCGGATGCGCAGGGTGGAAGAAGACATAAGTGAAAGTCCTGATTGTTGTCGAATTTCGCTTGGAAGCAGCCGTGGGCGTTCACCCATCGGCATCCCTCTTTCACCGCGGCATGCCGCGCGCGATGGACTTCAGCGCGTTTGCGCGGCGCGCTCCATCTCAGCCCCCGGCCCTCAGCCCCGCAGCCGCAAACCGGATCAGGTGCTCGGCCGCCAGATCGCGGTGCTGCTGTTCGGAAGTGCCGCGGCGCTTGATCAGGCCGAAGTCCGCCATGGCATAGGTCAGGGCACCGCTGACGATATCGAGGCGCCAGTACAGCTCCTGCTTGTCCAGGTGCGGCAGGAAACGGGCGAAGTCGGTAGCGAATTCCTTGAGGATGTGGCCGTAATTGTCGTGCAGGAACTTGCGCAGGCGTTCGTTGTGTTCGGCGTAGGCACGCGCAAGCACGCGCACGAACGGCGCACCGCCGTTTTCGTCGCCGGTCAGCGCCAGGGCAGGGCGCACGAATGCGTCGAGCGTGTCTTCCAGCGTGTAGTCCGGCTTTGCGCGTGCGGCGGCCAGCGCCGCGAGTCGCTCGGCATTGAGCACATCCAGGCGGCGGCGGAAGACCTCGTTGACGAGGTTTTCCTTCGAGCCGAAATGGTAGTTGACGGCAGCGAGGTTCACCTGCGCCGCGGCAGTAACCTGGCGCAGCGACGCACCGGCAAAGCCGTGCCGCGCGAACAATTCCTCGGCCGCTCCGAGGATGCGCTGCTTTGTGGAAAAAAGTGGCGTACTCAACCGCGCATCCCCACCTAGTCTCGACAGGCAAGTTCCAGTCCGCGCGGGCGGCCGGCTCGCCATCGCTCGGGCGCACGGATCAAACGTGCGTTTGAATTCTACGGACGTAGTACAGTCAAGGTCAACCAAATGCGTCCGGTGTCCCGGCGATCGCGCATGCCCGGCCTTAAAAAACGCGTGAAGATCAGTTAGAATTCGCACAGAAATTGCGACGTAAGTACTCGGTTTTGCCACGGATTTGGTGCTACCATCCGGACGGCACGAACTCCCCGAACCAATTCCCACCTGGAGAAACCAGATAATGGCGCTGGAGCGCACCCTTTCGATCGTCAAACCCGATGCCGTGGCAAAGAACGTCATCGGCGAGATCTATTCGCGTTTCGAAAAAGCCGGATTGAAGATCATCGCGGCCAAGATGAAACACCTGTCACGCAGCGAAGCCGAAGGCTTCTATGCGGTGCATCGCGAACGCCCGTTCTTCAAGCCGCTGGTGGAGTTCATGATCTCCGGTCCGGTCATCATCCAGGTGCTCGAAGGCGAGGGCGCGGTTCTCCGGCATCGTGACCTGATGGGCGCGACCGATCCGAAGAAGGCCGCACCTGGAACGATCCGCGCGGATTTTGCCCAGTCGATCGATGCCAACGCCGTGCACGGCTCCGATGCGCCGGAAACTGCACAAGTGGAAATTGCGTACTTTTTCTCCGGCACCGAAATCTGTCCGCGCTGAGCATCCAGTGACCGACTCCCGCGTCAATCTGCTCGACTACGACCGCCAGGGGCTGCGCGACCTGTTCGCGCAACTCGGCGAGAAGCCGTATCGCGCCGAGCAGGTGATGAAGTGGATCTATCACCGCCATGTGACCGACTTCGCCGCAATGACCGACGTCGGCAAGACGCTGCGCGACAAGCTCGAGGCGGCGGTGGAAATCGTTCCGCCGAAAATCCTGTTCGAAAAGCAGGCGGCCGATGCGACGCACAAGTGGCTGCTCGGCATGGACGGGGGCAATGCGATCGAAGCGGTGTTCATTCCCGAGTCGGCGCGCGGCACGCTGTGCGTGTCGTCGCAGGTCGGCTGCGGCCTCAACTGCACGTTCTGCTCGACCGGCACGCAGGGTTTCAACCGCAACCTGGCGGCCGCCGAGATCATCGGCCAGGTGTTCGTGGCCGCACGCCATCTGGGCAACGTGCCGCATCGCCAGCGCCGTCTCACCAATGTGGTGATGATGGGCATGGGTGAGCCACTGCTCAATTTCGACAATGTCGTGCGTGCGATGAACGTGATGCGCGACGACCTTGGTTTCGGCCTGGCGAACAAGCGCGTCACGCTGTCCACCGCGGGGCTGGTGCCGATGATCGATCGCCTCAGCGAGGCGGTGGATGTGTCGCTGGCCGTTTCACTGCACGCGCCGAACGACGAACTGCGCACGCAGCTCGTGCCGCTGAACAAGAAGTACCCGATCGCCGAATTGATCGGCGCCTGCCAGCGCTACGCGGCACGGCGCCCGCGCACATCCGTGACTTTCGAGTACACCATGCTCAAGGGCATCAACGACAAGCCCGAGCACGCGCGCCAGCTGGTCAAGCTGATGCGGCAGGTGCCGAGCAAGGTCAATCTGATTCCGTTCAACACGTTTACCGGCACGCAGTACGAACGGTCCGACGACGCCGTGATCCGCGCATTCCAGAAACTGCTGCTCGATGCCGGCGTGCTGACGATGGTGCGCCGCACGCGCGGCGACGACATCGATGCCGCCTGTGGCCAGCTCAAGGGGCAGGTGCTCGACCGTACGCGCCGCAACGCCGACTTCCGGCGCAAGCTCGAAGAAGGGGCACGTCATGCGGCATGAGCTGCGCGCGCTATTGATGGTCCTGGGAATGGCGACGGTCGCCTGCTCGTCGCAGCAGATCATCCAGGCGCCGCCGTCGTCAACCACGCCCGGCCGCGGCGTGACGAAGTCGGAAAGGACGCCGCAGGAATCCGCCGCAATATGGGTACAGCTCGGCCAGCACTACCTCGAGCTCGGCAAGTACGAACTGGCCCGGGAAGATCTGCAGAAGGCGCTGAAGTTCGATCCGAAATCGGTCGATGCACACACGGTGCTGGCGACGTTGTACGACCGCGTCGGCGACCAGAACAACGCGGAACTGAATTACCGCGCCGCCGCGGACCTGGCGCCGACGGCTGCATCGGCCAACAACAACTACGGCCTGTACCTGTGCAAGCTCGGCCGTTTCGATCAGGCGCAAAAGCGCTTCGACATCGCGAAGGCCGATGGTTTCTACACGAGCCGCGACATCGTCTATCTGAATTCCGGCACCTGCATCCTGCTGGCGAAGGGATCGATGGAAGCGGCGGAAGCCGATTTCCGCAGCGCCGTCGAGATCAATCCCAAGAACGGGCAGGCGCTGTACCAGCTGGCCAGCGTGCTTTATGACAAGGGCGACTACTTCAAGGCGCGCGCGTACATCCAGCGGTTCGACGCGCTCGGCCAGCCCAGCCCGGATGCGCTGCTGCTGGCGCGCAATGTCGAAGTCAAGCTCGGCAATGCGCCCGCGGCGCGCGAGTATGCACAGCGCCTGCACGACCAGTTCCCCGATGCGAGCCAGACGCACTCGCTCGATGCGGCTTCAACCCCGACAAACAACAACAAACAGAAGTAAATGGCCAAGAGAAAAAAAAGAGAGCCAGGCAAGGGTACGGACAAGCAGATGCTTGCCGCGGTGGAGTCGCCGGTTGCCGGGCACGAGGCCGAGCAGCCGGTGGTCTATGGCGCTGTGACGCACGACATGAGCACGAAGAAGACTGATTCCGGCGAAACACAGGTGCGGCAACTTGACCTGGATGTCCCGGCACAACCGTCAGCGGTTTCGCGGCAGGCACAGGTCGAGGCTGATCCGCCGGAGCCGGCCCAGGCCGAATTGCTGAATCTGCCGCCCGAGTCGACCGACAAACCGCCGCTCGCGGCTGCACCGGCCACGCTGGCGCAGCGCCTTCGCTCGGCGCGCGAGGCCAAGGGCTGGAGCGTCGAGGAAGTCGGCAGTCGGCTGCGCCTTCCGGCGCAGATCATCAATTCCCTCGAAGCCGAGCAGTACGACAGGATCGGTTACGGGGTCTACTTGCGCGGCTACCTCAACAGCTACGCACGTTTGGTCGACGTTCCGACTTTGCTGGTCGATCGCCTCATGGGCGAGTACAACCACGCGCCGCCGCTGGTGACGTCGGGCACCATCTCGCACTCGCGCTACCTGTATCAGCGCTACTCGGTGTCGGCGCTCTACCTGATCCTGACGGGCGTCATCATCGTCCCGGCGGTACTGCTGGCGATGCGTGCGAGTCTGCAACCGACCATCTCGCAACTGACCCCGCTCGAGGCGCCGGCAGCAAACAGTGCGAACGACGCGGCGCCGGCAACGGTCGCCGTCAACGAACCGCCGAAGCCGAACGGAGGCAGCGGCATGGCCGCCAGGGCCGACGCCACGCTGCCGGCAGTGTCCGACCCGGAAGCGCCACTGGTGGCATCGCTGGCGCCGTTCTCGGCGCTCAGCCGCAAGGACACGGCGGTGCACGCCGAAGCCACGCCTCCGCTTTCCGGCGGGCACACGGTCAAGCTGATCCTCAAGGAAGCAAGCTGGGTCGAGGTAACGTCGGCTTCGGGCGAAAAGCTCGAATACGGCCTGCTGCCGGCGGGCAGCGAGCGCACCTATGCAACGGCCAAACCGCTCGACTTGCGCCTGGGCAACAGCAATGGCGCCGAAGTCGAGGTCGACGGCAAGGCCCAGGATCTTGCGCCGTATCGTCGCGCCAACGTTGCGCATTTCAAGTTGTTTTCAGCCGGCGAACCGATTTCCCATAGCGACGGCTGAACGAGGCACCGCTGCCGTAACGCACGGCGAGCGGCGTTCCTGCTACCCTACGCATCCGCGCGGACCCACCGGTCCGCCCTGAATATCCTGTGCGCCGCGCTGCGGCTTTCCCCCGGGTGAACAAGTAATGGCTTTCGAGGTATTGGACGAACACGAACAAGGCGAACTCGTACAGAAGTGGCTGCGCGAGAACGTCCTGACGATCCTGATCGGCGTCGGGCTGGGCCTGGTCCTGATCTTCGGCTGGCAGCAATGGAATACCCATCGCGCCCGTCACAACATCGATGCCGCGACGCAATTCGATGTGCTCACGGGCGACGCCGACAAGAAGGATTTCGACGCGGTCAAGCAGATCGCCGAAAAACTCAAGACCGACTACGGCGACACGCCGTATGCGGTGCTCGCGTCGATGCGCGAGGCGGAATTTGCCGTCCAGCGCGCCGACCTTGACGGCGCACGCGCCGGGCTCGACTGGGCCTACCAGCACGCCGGCATCGATGCCCTGAAGGCGCTGGCGGGAGTTCGCCTGGCACGCGTCGAACTGGCCCGGAAGAAGCCGCAGGACGCCCTCGACCTGCTCGCGAAATTGCCGCCGTCGGCCTACACGGCGCAAATCGGCGAGTTGCGCGGCGATGCGCTCGTCGCGCTCGATCGCAAGGCCGAAGCGCGCACCGCCTACAGCGACGCGCTGGCCAACCTCGACCCGAATGCCTCGAACCGCGCCTTCGTCCAGATGAAGCTCAACGACCTCGGCGCGGCGGAGAACAAAGGCTCATGAAGCGCTCACTGATACTGCTGTGCCTGGCCACGCTGCTGTGCGGCTGCGCGACCATCAAGGGATGGTTCAACGATGCCAAGAGCGAGAACATCGAGCCGCCGACGCCGCTGACCGAATTTCCGCAGACGCTCAACGTGCAGAAGCTCTGGAGCGAGCGCATCGGCAAGGGTGCCGAGGCAACCGGCGCGCGCATGGGCACGGCGTATTCCGACGGCAAGCTGTTCGCAGCCAGCGTAACCGGCGACGTCAGCGCATTCGACGCAACCACCGGCCACACGCTCTGGCACAAGCAACTGGGTTCGCGCCACGGTTTCATCTGGCATCACGGGGCCAATTCCGTGCGCTGGAGCGGCGGTCCGTCGGTCGACGGCGACCTGGTCGTGGTCGGTACGCTCGAAGGCAGCGTGCAGGCTTTTTCCGCGAAGGATGGCGCCGACCTGTGGAATGCGCAGCTGTCGTCGGAAGTGATCTGTCCACCCGCAATCGGCGGCGGCCTGGTGGCGGTGCGCACGCACGACGGACGCGTGTTCGGGCTCGATGCCCGCGACGGCAAGCGCCTGTGGGTGTTCGATCGCGCCACGGTTCCGCTGCTGAGCCTGCGCGGCAATTCCGCGCCGCGCATCGATGGCGGCGTGGTCTATGTCGGCGAAGACAACGGCAAGGTCATCGCGATTCGCGCCAACGATGGCGGCGAATTGTGGGAGCAGCAGATTTCCACCGGTGAAGGCCGCTCCGATGTAGAGCGCCTGCAGGACGTCGACGGCGCCATCAAGATCGACAACGGCGTGGTCTATGCGTCCGGTTACCGCGGCCAGACCGCCGCGCTGATCGCACAGTCCGGGCGTCCCCTGTGGACGCACGACCTGTCGAGCTTCACCGGCGTCGCCTTGTCGGCGACCCAGCTCTATGCATCCGATGCCGACTCGGGCGTCTGGGCCCTCGATCTTCGCAGCGGCAGTTCCGAGTGGAAACAGGACGGCTTGAAGTACCGTTGGGTCAGCGAACCGGCCGTGCAGGGTGATGCGGTCGTCGTGGGTGACATGGAAGGCTTCGTGCACTGGCTGTCGATCAGCGACGGAAAGTTTCTCGCGCGCACACGGCTGGCGAAGGAACCCATCGCGGCGGCACCGATCGTGGTCGGCGACGTCGTTTACGTCGAGGATGTCGAAGGCGAGATTGGCGCATTCCGCGTCGGCAAGTAGGCTTCCGGCCGGCGGTCGTCTGCGCTTCGCGGCGGAGAATCGGGCGGGACGGCGCAAGACCGGCCGCGCTCGAGGGGATCGTCGGGTGTCCGTTCGCCAGGCGCCACGGCTGAACGAGCGGTGTCGGTACCGAAAAAACAACCACTGACCATCGACAACCATGCTTCCCGTCGTCGCCCTTGTCGGCCGGCCGAATGTCGGCAAGTCGACCCTGTTCAATGTCCTGACGCGCACACGCGATGCGCTGGTCGCGAACCTGTCGGGACTGACACGTGACCGGCACTACGGCGTGTGCCACCTGGGCGAGCGCGAGTTCGTCGTCGTCGACACCGGCGGGCTGACCGAAGAAAGCGAGGGTGTCGCGGCCTCGTCGGCGCGGCAGTCGCAGGCGGCGATCGACGAAGCCGACCTGGTGCTGTTCATGGTCGATGCGCGCGATGGCGTGCTGCCGCACGACCGCACGATTCTTTCCTCCCTGCGCCGCGCGGCCAAGCCGTTCCTGCTGATCGTCAACAAGATCGATGGCGTCGACGAATACGCCGCGCTCGCCGAGTTTGCCGCCCTGGGCGTCGCCGAGGTGCTGACCGCGTCGTCGGCGCATGGCCGCGGCGTCGACAAGGTGCTCGAACAGGTTCTCGCGCACCTTCCCGCGGCGGTCGCCGACGATGCGCCGCCGGGCGTCGACGAAGGCATTCGCGTCGCCATCGTCGGCCGCCCCAACGTCGGCAAATCCACGCTGGTCAACCGCCTGCTCGGCGAGGAGCGTGTCGTCGTTTCGGAAATCGCCGGCACCACGCGCGATTCGATCCGCGTCGCACTCGACCGCGACGGCAGGCGCTACACCCTGATCGACACTGCCGGCGTGCGGCGGCGCGCGCGCGTCGAGGAAGCGGTCGAGAAATTCAGCGTGATCAAGACGCTGCAGTCGATCGCCGCCGCGCACGTTGCCGTGTTGCTGCTCGATTCGCACGAAGGGGTTTCCGAACAGGACGCCACGCTGATCGGCCACGTGCTCGACGAAGGTCGCGCGCTGGTCATCGCCGTGAACAAGTGGGACGGTCTGACGACCTACGAGCGCGAGCAATGCGTCGCCTCGCTGTCGCGCAAGCTCGATTTCGTCGCCTTTGCCAAGCCGGTCTTCATTTCGGGCCTGCACGGTTCCGGCATGGCGGAGCTGATGCGCTCGATCAACCGCGCGCACGCCTCGGCGACTCACGTGTTCACGTCTTCGGAACTCACCAAGGCACTGGAACAGGCCTACACGGCCTACCAGCCGCCGCTGGTGCGCGGCCATGCGCCCAAGCTGCGCTACGCGCATCCCGGCGGCAGCAATCCGCCGACGATAGTGATCCATGGCAGCCGCACCAAGCACATCGCCGACGGTTATCGGCGCTATCTGGAAAACTTCTTCCGCAAGCGTTATCGCCTGGTCGGCACGCCGATACGCATCGAGTTTCGCGAAAGCGAGAATCCGTATGCCGGCCGGCGCAACGTGCTGACCGATCGCCAGGTCAAGAAGCGCCGCCGCGTCGTGCGCCGCCGCAAGACCTGAATGTCCGCAGGAACCCCATGCCTGCCGCGCACAATCCGTTTTCCCGTTTGGACATCTCCGCCGCGATTCTCGCCGGAGGGCAGGGCAGCCGCGTCGGCGGCCAGGACAAGGGACTGTTGCCGGTCGCCGGCAAGCCGCTGGTAGCCTGGGTCGCCGAGCGACTGCGCGAGCAGGTCGGCACCGTGTTCGTCTGCGCCAATCGCAACGCCGATCGCTACGCGCAGTACGGCCGCGTCGTGGCGGACGCCGCCACCGGATTCCACGGCCCGCTCGCGGGCATTGCCGCCGCGCTCGCGGCGTGTACGACACGCTGGCTGCTGACGGTACCGGTCGACAGTCCATGTCCGCCGCAGGATCTGGCCGCGTGCCTGCACCGTGCCGCTGCGACTGCCGGAGCTGCCGCAGCGGTTGCCCGCGCGCAGACGCAGCGCGAGCCGTTGTTTGCAATCTATGATGTCGCGGCGTGCGGTTCGGTCCGCGACGCACTGGCGCGAGATATTGCCGTCTGGCGCTGGCAGGACGAACTTGGCGCGGTCGAAGCCGATTTTTCCGGCCGTGCAGCGGATTTTCGCAACCTCAACACGCTGGACGAGTTTCAATTGTGGGAGCGCGATCACGGTGGCTGATCCAATCGACGTTCCGACCCACCTCAGCGTCGACGACGCGCGGCGCCGTATCGTCGACCTGTGTGCGTCGCGCGCGCTCGGCGCCGAGCAAGTGATGCTCGAGACGGCGCTCGGCCGGGTGCTGGCGCAGGATGTTTCCGCCCCGTTCGATGTTCCCGGCTTCGTCAACGCCGCGATGGATGGATTTGCCGTTCGCGCGGCCGATCTGCCCGATCGCGGCGAGAAACCCTTGCACCTGCGAGGCCAGATTTTCGCCGGCGGCGACGAAGTTGCCGAGGTGGCGCCCGGAACCTGCGTCCGCATCACCACCGGTGCGCCGTTGCCGCGCGGCGCGGACACCGTGGTGATGAAGGAAAACACGCGTACGCGGGACGATGCCGTGACGATCCAGGCCGGTACCTCGGCCGGCGCCAATGTGCGGCCAGCCGGCGAGGACTATCGGCGCGGCGACCTGGCATTGTCGCGCGGCGCGAGGCTGGCGCCGGCGCAGCTTGGCGTGCTGGCGTCGTTCGGCATGACGCATGCGCCGGTGGCACGCCGGCCGCGCGCCGTGCTCCTGACGACCGGCGATGAAATCGTCGCCCCGGGTTCGCCGCTCGGCTTTGGACAAATCCACGACTCGAATCGCTACAGCCTCGGTGCGCTGCTCGAGCAACATGGCGTGCTGTTGCTGCGCCACGAGCGCGTGCACGACGATCCGGACCTGCTGCGCGATGCGCTGACCCGGGCCGGCGCCGATGCCGACATCGTCGTCAGCAGCGGCGGCGTGTCGGCCGGAGAAGCCGACCACCTGCCGAATGTGATCCGCGATTGCGGTCGCGTGCATTTCTGGAAAGTGCGGATCAAGCCGGGAATGCCGTTTCTGTGCGGCGAGGTCGGAGCGGCGCTGGTCTTCGCGCTGCCGGGCAATCCCGTTTCCGGCATCGCCATCTTCCTGGCCTTGCTGCGACCGGGCCTCGACGCGTTGACCGGAGCCGCGGCGCAGTCGTCGAACCTGCGCGCCCGCCTTGCGCAAGCGATCGACAAGCGCCACGCCCGCGCCGAATTCCAGCGCGCGCGCCTGTCCTGCGACGATCATGGCTGCCTGCATGCGACAGCGTTTCCGCGCCAGGGCTCGGGCATGCTGCGCGGCGTCGCCGAAGCCAATGCGCTGATCATGCTGCCCGAGGGCGCGCGCGCTTTCGCCGCAGGCGAGGTCGTCGACGCGCTGCCGCTGCCGGGGTTCGCCGACGGCGGGCGTATAATTTGCTGATGGGCGCACAAATCAGCTTGTCGAAATCCGGATCTGCCGCACCGGTCGGGCAGGTCACGCCGGCCGAGGCGCACCGGCGGCTGCTCGATGGCGCGTTGCTGATCGATGTACGCGAGGACAACGAGCGTGCCGGCGGCATGCCCGATGGCGCGATCGGGATCGCGCGCGGATTGCTGGCGCAGCAAATCGCCGAGCTGGCCATCCGGCGTGAACGCGAAGTGCTGACGATCTGCGCCAGCGGTCAGCGTTCGCTGCTCGCGGCCGAGACCTTGCGCCAGCTCGGATACGCACGGGTGGCTTCGGTCAGCGGCGGCTTTCGACGCTGGCAGGCCGAGGGCCTGCCGATTGCCGGCGCGGTGCTCGATGCCGATGCCGCCGAACGTTATTCGCGGCATCTACTGCTGGCCGAAGTCGGCGTGGCTGGGCAGCTTTGCCTGGGCGAAGCGCGTGTGGCGATGATCGGCGCCGGCGGCCTGGGATCACCGGCGGCGCTCTACCTGGCCGCCGCCGGCATCGGCACGCTGACCCTGATCGACGACGACAAAGTGGATAAATCCAATTTGCAGCGTCAGGTGCTGCACACCGATGCGCGCATCGGCATGGCCAAGACCGAGTCGGCACGCCAGACGCTGCTCGGCCTGAATCCGCGCGTCCATGTACTGGTGCATGAACAGCGGCTGCGTGCCGGCAATGTCGAAGAACTGCTGCGCGGTCACGATGTCGTGATCGATGGCGCCGACAATTTTCCAACGCGCTACCTGCTCAGTGCCGCATGCCTGCGGCTGCAACTGCCGCTGGTTTACGGCGCCGTCCATCGCTTCACCGGCCAGGTCAGCGTGTTCGATTCTCGCCGCGCCGAATCGCCCTGCTACCGCTGCCTGTTTCCCGAACCGCCGGCGGCGGCCGATGCGCCCAATTGCGCCGAGGCCGGCGTGCTCGGCGTATTGCCTGGAATCATCGGGCTGCTGCAGGCCAACGAGGCGATCAAGCTGATCCTCGGGCTCGGAACGACATTGGTGGGCCGCCTGCTGTGTTTCGACGCGCTGGCAGCGGCATTTCGCGAGCTGCGCCTGCCGCGCGATCCCCAGTGCCCCGGCTGCAGCGACGGCGCCCGGTTCTCCGGCTACGCCGACATCGAGCAGATCTGCGCCGCACATTGAGGCGTGCGCGCCATGCCATGACCGGCGTGGGCACCAGGGCCACCCGCGGCCGACGGCATCGATCGATTCGCGCATGGCAGCGAGCGGCGCGGGCGCCTCGCCGGCGCGATAGGGACGCAACAGCACCCCGCTGGCAGGGAGCTCGACCGCCGCTTCAGGCGTGCCGCTTCTGTGCCGCCGCGAACGCCGCCAGTTGCTCCGCCGTCGCTTCGCCCTGGTGTTTTGCCTTCCACTGCGCAAATGGCTCGCCGTAGACGTACTCGCGCGCCTGGTCCCGGGTAATCTCGATGCCGCGTTCCGCGGCCGCTTCGCGGTACCAGTCGGCCAGGCAGTTCCGGCAGAAGCCGGCGAGGATCATGAGGTCGATGTTCTGCACATCGGCCCGTTTCGCGTTCAGGTGTTTCAGCAGCCGCCGGAACGTGGCGGCTTCCAGTTCGGTCGCGGTCTGGGTCATGGTCAATTCCCGTCGGGATTCGTGCTGCAAATCCTGCCACGGTTTGAGAGATACGTCTGCTCCGGCGATAATTGCAGCCTGCGCACCGCGCAGGCAGGCTCGCCGGGCAGTGCCCGATCTGGTTTCCCCATCACAGGACTGCGCATGGCCGCGAAGATACTGGACGGCAAGCGCATCGCCGACGAATTGCTCGACGAACTGCGCGCGCGCGTGCAGTTGCGGCGGCAGCAGGGTCTGGCGGTGCCGGGACTCGCCGTGGTGCTGGTCGGCAACGACGTGGCATCGGCGGTCTACGTGCGCAACAAGCGGCGCGCGTGCGCCCGCGTCGGCTTTCGCTCGCGTGACCACGACTTGCCCGCGACCGCCACGCAGGCCGAGCTGTCCGGACTGATCGACCGCCTCAATGCCGACCCGGAGGTCCACGGAATTCTCGTGCAGCTGCCGCTGCCGGCGCATATCGATGCTCCGGCGCTGATCAACCGCATCGACCCGCGCAAGGATGTCGACGGCTTTCATCCCGAGAACATCGGGCGACTCGCATTGCGCCAACGTGGCTTGCGACCATGCACGTCGAAGGGCGTGATGACGCTGCTGGCGCACACCGACCGCCCCGTGCGCGGACAGGATGCAATCGTCGTCGGCGTCTCGAATCACGTGGGCCGGCCGATGTCGTTCGAGCTGATGCTGGCCGGCTGCACCACGACGACCTGCCACAAGTTCACGCGCAACCTGCCGGAGGTCATCGCCCGCGGCGACATCGTCATCGTGGCAACCGGCCGCCCGGGCCTGGTTCGCGGCGAATGGATCAGGCCGGGCGCGGTCGTGATCGATGTCGGCATCAACAGGCTCGCCGATGGCCGTCTGGTCGGCGACGTCGAGTTCGCCGCTGCCGCCGAGCGCGCGTCCTGGATCACGCCGGTTCCCGGCGGAGTGGGGCCGATGACCGTGGCGACCCTGATGCAGAACACCGTGGAGGCAGCGGAACTGGCCTGAACGCAAGGCGCCGCACGATACCTGCGCACGCTGCGCCGCCGGCGCGCATGCGCTACCATGCGCGCCCCGCGGTTCCATCAAGTCGATGAACATTGTCCGCCACCTGCGTTTTGGGCTCCTGCTCGCCGCCTGCCTGCTGTGCGCGTGTGCCAATGTCGTGCGCAAGGCGACCAACCAGTTTGCCGAGAACCTGACCAACGCGATCCTCGATTCGAACGACCCGGGCACCGTGCGCGATGGCGTGCCGGCCTACCTGCTGCTGATCGACGGCATCATCGCCGGCGATCCGGAAAACGCCGGCGCATTGCTTGCCGGCGCGAAACTCTACGGCGCCTATGCGGGTGGCTTCGTCGACGATGCCGCACGTGCGCAGCGGCTGGCCGATCGCGCCTATGGCTATGCCAGGCGCGCCCTGTGCCTGCGCGAAAAGGAATTGTGCACCGCGCTCGACGCGCCGTTCGAGCGCTTCACTGCTGCGCTGGAACAGACCCGGGCGAAGGACGTCGACGTCCTGTACGGTTTTGCCTCGGCGTGGGCCGGCAGGATCCAGGTCAACAGCGGCGACTGGAACGCGATCGCCGATCTGCCGCGGCTGCAGGCGCTGCTGCTGCGTGTCGCCAGTATCGATGCGCACTACGACGAGGGCGGCACCTACCTGTATCTGGGTGTGATCAACTCGATCCGTCCGGCTTCGCTCGGCGGCAAGCCGGATGAGGGCAGGGCGTATTTCGAGAAGGCGCTTGAATTGTCCGCCGGCAAGAACCAGATGGTGCGTGTGCTGTATGCGCAGTTCTACGCGCGCCTGGTGTTCGACCAGACGCTGCACGACCGGTTGCTCAACGAGGTGCTCGCGGCCGATCCGGTTGCGCCGAGGCTCACGCTGGTCAACACGCTGGCGAAGGGCAAGGCCAAGGCCCTGCTCGAGTCGGGCAAGGATTATTTCTAGTACACGGCAACAGATGGTGCAGCAGATGAAACTCCGAAACCTGTTCGCGCTTGCCCTGCTCGGCCTCGCCGGCAGCGTGCAGGCCGCCACGACCATGAAGATCGCCACGGTCGCCCCGGACGGCACGGCCTGGATGCGCGAAATGCGCGCCGGCGCCGATGCATTGAAGAAACGCACCGAGGGGCGAGTCGAGATCAAGTACTACCCGGGCGGCGTCATGGGCGACGAGCCGTCGGTTTTGCGCAAGATCAAGATCGGCCAGTTGCAGGGCGGGGCTTTCACCGGCGGCGAATTGTCCGCGATCGTCAAGGACGCGCAGATCTACAGTTTGCCGTTCCTGTTCAAGAATCAGGAAGAAGTCGACAAGGTTCGCCAGCAACTCGATCCGCTGCTGAAGAAGAGCTTCGAGCAGGCCGGCTTCGAGGCGGTCGGCATCAGCGGCGGCGGCTTCGCCTACCTGATGAGCGTGAAAGACATCAGGAACAAGGACGACCTGAAAGCCGCCAAGGTCTGGGTGCCGCAGGGCGATCGCATCGCCGAAGCCGGCTTCAAGGCCGGCGGCGTCACGCCGATTCCGCTGCCGCTGGCAGACGTCTACACGAGCCTTCAGACCGGACTGATCGACACCGCTGCGAACACGCCGGCCGGCGCGATCGCGTTCCAGTGGCACACCAAGATCAAGCACATGGTCGACCTGCCGCTCACCTACGTCGTCGGCATCCTCGTGATCGACAAGAAAGTCGTCGATGGCCTTTCCGCCGACGACCAGAAAGCTCTGAATGACGAACTTGGCGCGGCCTTCGCACGCCTGGAAAAGATCAACCGCGACGACAACGCGCAAGCGCGCGGCGTGCTCGAAAAGCAGGGCGTGACGATTTTCGCGCCGAATGCCGAAGAGACCAAGGCCTGGGAAACGGTCGGCTCCACGGCACGCAAGGAACTCGTCGCGCAGAATGAAGTGACTCCGGAAATGGCGGCCGCGCTGGACAAGGCGCTGGCGGCGGCGCGCGGGTCGAAATAGCCGCCGCACGACCGATCATCGGCTGCGCCGGCGGAACGGAACTTACGGGATCGGCCGGCACATGAATATGCCTTTCCCGACTTCGTCGGGGAAAGTGAACCAGACATTTCGCGCCGAATCAGCGCGTATTCGACCGACACGGATTCGCTGCCAAAAAGCAATCGGGCCACGGGGTGACGAAATTGAAATCCGCAGGCGGCCTCGATTGGCTGCGAACCTTTGAAAACTGGCTGCTGGCCACGCTCGTACTGATACTGGTCGGGCTTTCGGGCGCGCAGATCGTGCTGCGCATCTTCTTCGAGACGGGGCTGAGCTGGGCCGATCAATTCTCGCGCGGCCTGGTGCTGTGGACCGGGATGCTCGGAGCGCTGGCAGCCGTGCGCGACGACCGGCACATCGCGCTGGATGTATTGCAGCGCTACCTGTCGCCGAAGGCGCAACGCGCCGCACGCATCGCCACGCTCGGATTTGCCGCCATCGTGTGTGCCGCGATGGCCTGGTACAGCTCCGGCCTCGTCGGCATCGACTATGCCGAAGGCCTGCAGGCCGGCGGCGGCAGCATTGCCGCCGCGTTGCGCGCCTGTTTCGCCGAAAGCATCCTTCCGCTCGCCTTCGCCCTGATGGCGCTGCGTTTCGCGCTGCGCATGCTCGCGCCGCCGGCGCATGTACCGATGCTGCTGCACGAACCGGGGCTGACCGGCGAATGATCGTCGTGTTCATCATCGTGCTGTTGCTGCTGGCAGCGCTGGGCGCGCCGTTGTTCGCGCTCATCGCGGCGATCGCATTGTTCGGCTTCAACGCCGCCGGCCAGCCCGGCACCGCCGTCGCGATCGAGTTCTATCGTCTTGCCGACATGCCGGCCCTGATCGCGATTCCGCTGTTTACGCTGGCCGGATACCTGTTGGCCGAAAGCCAGGCGCCGCGGCGCCTCGTGCGACTGACCAACGCAATGTTCGGCTGGCTGCCGGGTGGACTGGCGATCGTCTCGATCTGCGCCTGCACCCTGTTCACGGCGTTCACCGGCGCGACCGGCGTGACCTTGGTGGCGCTCGGCGCCGTGCTCTATCCGGCACTGCGTCATGCGCAATATCCGGAGCGCTTTTCGCTCGGCCTGCTGACGTCCTCGGGTAGCCTCGGCCTGCTGCTGGTCCCGTCGATGCCGCTGATACTCTACGGCGTCGTCGCGCAGCAGTTCCACACGACGCCGCCGGTTGCGATCGATGCGCTGTTCAAAGCCGGGCTGTTGCCATGCCTGCTGATGATCGTCGTGCTGTCGATCTACAGCATGTGGATCGCGCGCAGCCTGCCGCGGCCGGCGCGCAGCAGCGCACGCGAGGTGTGGGCTGCGATCAAGGATGCCGGCTGGGAGCTGCCGCTGCCGTTCGTCGTGCTCGCCGGCATCTATTCGGGACGGCTTGCCGCTTCGGAGGCCGCCGCCGCGACGGCGCTGTACGTGCTGATCGTCACGGTGCTGATCCGGCGCGAGATCAAGCTGCCGGAATTGCCGCGCGTCATTCGCGAGGCGATGCTGCTGGTCGGCGCAATCCTGATCGTGCTGGGTTTTTCACTGGCGTTGACGAACTGGCTGATCGACGGCGACGTTCCGGAGCGCCTGTTCGACGTCATGAAAGCCGGCATCGACAGCAAGTTCGGCTTCCTGCTGCTGCTCAACGCTTTCCTGCTGGTGTTCGGCATGCTGCTCGAGGGCTTTCCCGCGATCATCATCCTCGTGCCGCTGGTGCTGCCGGTGGCGCTGCACTACGGCGTCGACCCGGTGCACCTGGGCATCATTTTCCTGGCCAACCTGCAGATCGGCATCTTCCTGCCGCCGGTCGGCATGAACATCTTCATCGCGAGCGCACGCTTCGGCCGTCCGGCGACATCGATCATTCGCGCGAGCCTGCCGTTCTACGCGATCCTGCTGCTGTGCGTGCTGATCATCACCTACTGGCCGCAGCTGTCGCTCGTGCTGGTGCGGTAGCCGAGCCGACTGACGCGAGGCCCGGCGGGAAGGGCGGCTCCCCGAAAGAGGAGGGCGCCATGGATTCCGCGACGGCGGAACGTTGCTGCAGGCAGCCGAGCCGAACGGTCGGCGGCATGGCCTGGCAGCCGCGCGCAGGCGCGAGCCGGCCGCGCAGAATCACGATTACGCTGGCGCGCGCCCGGCGGCGCCGGTATAATTTGTCGTTTAACTCCTGAGGAATGTTGCCCATGCGCATCCTCACCGAAGCGCTCACTTTCGACGACGTCTCGCTCGTCCCGGCCTACTCGAACGTCCTGCCGCGCGACGTCAATCTGTCGACGCGCCTGACTTCCGGCATCCGCCTCAACATTCCGGTTCTGTCGGCCGCCATGGACACGGTCACCGAAGCGCGCCTGGCCATAACGATGGCGCAATGCGGCGGCATCGGCATCATCCACAAGAACATGTCGGTCGAACAGCAGGCGGCGCAGGTCCGCATCGTCAAGAAGTTCGAGGCAGGAGTGATCCGCGATCCGATCACGGTGACACCGGACACATCGATCGCCGAAGTCATGCAGATCACGCGTGCGGCGAACATCTCCGGCGTGCCGGTGGTCGACGCCGAGCAGCGCCTGGTCGGCATCGTCACGAACCGCGACCTGCGCTTCGAGAAGAAGCACGACGACCCGGTCAGCAACATCATGACGCGCAAGGACAAGCTGGTCACCGTGAAGGAAGGTGCGAGCGAGGACGAAGTGCTTGCGCTGCTGCACAAGTACCGCATCGAGAAAGTGCTGGTCGTCAACGACGCGTTCCAGCTGCGCGGCCTGATCACGGTGAAGGACATACAGAAAGCGCGCGACAATCCGTTGTCGGCCAAGGACACGCACGAGCGCCTGCGCGTCGGTGCCGCGGTCGGCGTCGGCGGCGATACCGAAGCGCGCGTCGCTGCGCTGGTCGCAGCCGGCGTGGACCTGGTCATCGTCGACACGGCCCACGGCCATTCACAGGGCGTGATCGACCGCGTGCGCTGGGTCAAACGTCAGTTCCCGCAGATGCAGGTCGTCGGTGGCAACATCGTCACGGGCGACGCCGCGAAGGCATTGGTCGATGCCGGCGCAGACGCGGTCAAGGTCGGCATCGGCCCCGGGTCGATCTGCACGACGCGCGTGGTTGCCGGCGTCGGCGTGCCGCAGATCACCGCGGTCGGGATGGTTGCCGAAGCCATCGGGGGCAGCGGCGCCGGTCTGATTGCCGATGGCGGCATCCGTTACTCCGGCGACATCGCCAAGGCACTGGCCGCCGGCGCGAATTGCGTGATGATCGGCGGCATGTTCGCCGGCACCGAGGAAGCGCCGGGTGAAGTCGAACTGTATCAGGGCCGTTCGTACAAGAGTTACCGCGGCATGGGTTCGCTTGGTGCGATGCAGAAGGGCTCGAAGGATCGCTATTTCCAGGACGAGACCGACGCGGACAAGCTCGTGCCGGAAGGCATCGAGGGCCGCGTTCCTTATCGTGGCCCGTTGCGCAACATCGTCCACCAGCTCGCCGGCGGGCTGCGCGCAGCGATGGGTTATGTCGGCTGCGCCACTGTCGACGAGATGCACGCCAAGCCGCACTTCGTGCGCGTGACCAATGCCGGCATGCGCGAGTCGCACGTCCATGACGTCGCAATCACCAAGGAAGCGCCGAATTACCGGCTCGACTGATTTGCCTTCTGCCACCGGTAGAAGGTGCCCCACCTCCAGGTACTGCGCTGATATTCGCCAATGGACGACCGGAACAGCACGTGGAGCGGGGCGGATGAGGGTACGAATCCGGCATGAGTGAACGTCCTGCGAATCCGAACTCCCGCTCTCTTCCCTCTCCCGCAGACAGGGGGGACGCGGGCGTGCAAAACATCCACTCCGACAAGATCCTGATCCTCGACTTCGGCGCGCAGTACACGCAGTTGATCGCGCGGCGCATCCGCGAGATCGGCGTCTACTGCGAGATCTGGGCCTGGGATCACGATCCGGCCGAGATCGCGAGGTTCGGCGCGAAAGGCATCATCCTGTCGGGCGGACCGGAATCGACGACCGAAAGCCATGCGCCACGGGCGCCGCAGCAGGTATTCGACAGCGGCGATCCGCTACTCGGCATCTGCTACGGCATGCAGACGATGGCGTCGCAGCTCGGTGGCAAGACCGAAGCCGAACATACGCGCGAGTTCGGTCATGCGCGCGTAGAGCTGACGGCAGCGAACCGGCTGCTTGACCATCTGGGTGCCATCGCCGGGGGCCGAGGGCCGAGGGCCGAAGATCCGGAGCCCGCACCCTCGGGCTCTACGCCAGATTCTGCCCTGCATCAGATGCCTCGCAAAGGCGCGGGACCTCACCTTCCGTCCAGTCCCCAGCCCTCGGCCCTCGGCCCTACGCTCTCGGTGTGGATGTCGCACGGCGACCGCGTCACGGCAGTTCCGCCCGGGTTCGCCGTCACGGCGCGCACACATGACCTGCCGATCGCGGCAATGGCCGACGAGGCGCGCCGCTGGTACGGCGTGCAGTTCCATCCCGAGGTCACGCACACGCAGCACGGCGCCGAAATCCTGCGCCGTTTCGTCGTGGACATCTGCGGCTGCCGGACGATGTGGACCGCGGCGAACATCATCGACGACGCCGTCGCGCGCGTTCGCGCGCAGGTCGGCACCGGTCACGTCCTGCTCGGCCTGTCCGGCGGAGTCGATTCGTCCGTCGTTGCCGCGCTGCTCAAGCGCGCGATCGGCGACCAGCTGACCTGCGTGTTCGTCGACACCGGCCTGCTGCGCTGGCACGAGGGCGACCAGGTCATGGCGACAATGGCCGAGCACATGGGCGTGAAGGTCATCCGCGTCGATGCTGCTGCCCGGTACTTCGCCGCGCTCGCCGGCGTCGCGGATCCTGAAGCCAAGCGCAAGGTCATCGGCCGCCTCTTCATCGAAATCTTCGACGAAGAATCGGCAAAGCTGCGCGACAACGAATGGCTGGCGCAGGGGACGATCTACCCGGACGTGATCGAATCGGCCGGCAGCAAGACCGGCAAGGCGCACGTGATCAAGTCGCACCACAATGTCGGCGGCCTGCCGGCGAACATGCGCTTCAAGCTGGTCGAGCCACTGCGCGAATTGTTCAAGGATGAGGTGCGCCGCATAGGAGTCGAACTCGGACTGCCGCGCGACATGGTCTACCGCCACCCGTTCCCGGGGCCTGGCCTCGGGGTGCGTGTGCTCGGTGAAGTCAGACCCGAGTACGTCGAACTGCTGCAGCGCGCCGACGACATCTTCATCGGCGAGCTGCGTGGCGCCGGACTCTACGACAAGGTCAGCCAGGCGTTTGCGGTATTCCTGCCGGTCAAGTCGGTCGGCGTGGTCGGCGACGCGCGCGCCTATGAGTGGGTCATTGCATTGCGCGCGGTCGAAACGATCGATTTCATGACGGCGCACTGGGCGCATTTGCCATACGAGTTTCTGGCTAAAGTATCTCATCGAATAATCAACGAATTACGTGGTATATCTCGCGTAGTTTATGACATCAGTGGCAAGCCGCCGGCGACGATCGAATGGGAATGATCGCGTCTTGCTGTCCGAATGTCGAAGCCGGGCATGGTTGATCCGACGACGAATGCGCCAGTCGGCGCCGAAGACGACCGCTTCATGCAGCGTGCGCTTGAACTGGCGCGACATGCGCAGCAGGAACACGCCGAGGTCCCGGTCGGCGCAGTGCTGGTCGCCGAGGGGCAGGTTGTCGGCGAAGGCTGGAACCGCAGCATCTCGGGAAATGACCCGAGCGCACACGCCGAGATAATGGCCTTGCGCGACGCCGGGCAGCGGCTCGGCAACTACCGCTTTCCCGGAACGACGCTCTACGTAACGCTCGAGCCGTGCGTGATGTGCGCGGGCGCCCTGGTGCATGCGCGCATTGCGCGCGTCGTCTTCGCCGCCGATGATCCGAAGACCGGCGCTGCCGGCAGCGTGTTCGATACGCTGATCTCGGAGAAGCACAACCACCGCATCGTCGTCGAGCGCGGTTTGCGCGCCGAGGAAGCGAGCGACATGCTGCGCGCGTTCTTTCGCCAGCGACGCTGAGCCGGGCCGTCACGCCTCGACGCGCAACGCGGCTCGAGTGCGGATACCTGCTCGAGCGATCACGCTGCCGGTAGTGCTGCTGCGGCGAAGGGGCAGGGTGTTGCCCCATGGTAGTCTCCCCCCATCTTGAATCGGAACCCGGACATGCGGACTCCACGACCAAGCGACCGTGGATTGGCACTCGAAGAATTGCGCAAAGGCACAACCTGCCACCGCGCCGGGGAACTCGGACTGGCGCAGAGCCATTACCTGCGCGCAGTCAAGCTCGATCCTGCGAATGCCGACGCGTGGCACCTGCTCGGCGTCGCGGCTCTTCAGTCCGGCAGCTTGCAGCTCGCCGTAAAGCGCTTGCGCACCTGCCTGCAACACCAGCCGCTGCACGCCGAAGCGCACAACAATCTCGGCGTCGCGCTGCGCCGGCTCGAACGCCACACAGAAGCGTTGACGGCATTCCGGGATGCGTTGGCAGCGCGTGAACGCTATGTCGAAGCAGCCTATAACCTGGGCCTTACACTCGAGACTGTTGGCGACGATACCGGTGCCGAACGGGCTTATGAGAACGCGCTGCGTTGGCGCGAAAACTATGTGGAAGCGGCAATCAACCTGGGTAATCTGCGCCGTCGCCAGGGGCGCTATGGCGACGCCCTGGGACTGCTGGAACTCGCACAGCGGTTGGCCCCGGAGCGGGCGCAAACCAATGGCAATCTCGCCCTGATCCTGATCGACGTCGAGCGTTTCGACGACGCCACGAGGTTTGCCCGCGCAGCCATCGCAATTGGACCGGGGGCGCCGCAATGGTGGCGCGCGCTCGGTGTCGCGCAACGCCTGCGACGCGACCTCGACGAAGCAATGACCAGCCTGCGCCGCGCGGTCGAACTTGCGCCGCGGGATGAGGTTGCCAGCTTCGAACTTGGCCTGGCTCTGCAGGATGCCGGGATGATCGACGAAGCGCGATCGGTCTACGCCAAGCTCCTGGCGTCCGGCGCGGGGAACGAGCGTTTGCGCTGGACCGATGCACTGTCGTTGCCTTCGGTGTATTGCGACGAGGCGTCTGTCGACACGGAGCGACAGCGTTTCGTCGATGGTCTGAAGCAAATCGGGCAACGCCTGCGCTTGAACACGGCGCGGGAAGTCCAGGATGCCTGTGATGCGGTCTGCGCCGTTGCCCCTTTCCTGCTGCACTACCAGCCGCGCGACAACACCGCGCTGCAATGCCAATTCGGCGACCTGGTCTTGCGGGTGATGTCATCCGCCGCGCCGGACCTTGCCGCGCCGTGCCCATGGCGCGCTGGCGCTCACGCCGGACGCGTGCGCGTCGGCATCGTCAGCAGCCATCTCATGCAGCACACCGTGTCGCGCTATTTCAGCGAGTCGATTGCCGGCCTCGATGCGCAGCGCTTTGATGTGCGCGTCTGGTACGGCGGCGCACGGCGCGACGCCAGCACCGAGCGCATCGCCGGCCACGTCGGCCAATTCCTCGACGCTGGCGACAGCGCGATCAATGTCGCGCGCGATATTCGCGCCGCACAGCTCGACGTGCTGGTCTACCTGGAAATCGGCATGGATCCGCGCCACCAGGCGCTGGCGGCGTTGCGCCTTGCGCCTGTGCAGTGCGTGCTGTATGGACATCCGGCGACAAGCGGCTTGTCGAACATCGATTATTTTCTCAGCGGCGCGGCGCTCGAGCCGGTCGACGCGCAACGTCACTATCGCGAGCGCCTGGTTTGCCTGCCCGGAATAGGCGCACGGCCGCTGCGGCCGCCGCAGCCGGGGGATGACGCCTGGTTCGAGCGGCTCGCCGGGGAGCGGCCGTTGCTGTTGTGCCTGCAGAATTTCATCAAGCTCGAACCGTCGTTCGATGCAACGTTGGCGAAGATCGCCGCATCCAGCGGCGCCCGCATCGGCCTGGTGCCCCGTAATCCTCCGCTGACGCAGCGGTTTCGCGCGCGCATCGAAAAGGCATTCGTGGATCACGGCGTCGACCCGGTCAGGCACCTGCTGTTTCTGCCGGTGCAATCGCATGCCGACTTCCTGGCTGGCGTTCGGCTCGCGCCGCTGGTACTGGACCCCCCATCATTTTCGGGCGGGGCGACCAGTATCGATGCGTTCAGCGTCGGCACGCCGGTGCTGGCGCATGACGGACCGATGGCACGCGGGCGCCAGTCTTCCGCAATGTTGCGGATGATGGGCGTCGATGAGTTGATTGCCGGCGACGAAGATGACTACGTCGCCAAGGCAGCGCAATACATTCGTGACGTCTCGGCGCGAGAGACCTTGCGCCGGCACATCGAACAACGTCAGGCGGTGCTGTTCGATGATCCCGCACCGGTACACGCGTTTGCCGACTTCCTCGCGACGGCGCACGAGCGCCTGGCGGGAAACGGCTGACGCCCGGCATTGAAGGCCGACACGCGTGAATTGAGCCATTGCGTACGGTCAACTGATTGTTCTCTTGCCGTCGGCCGTCGGCGTCCTGCCTGGGGACGAACCGGCAAATTCCGGGCTGAGCATCGTCGCCGATCGCCCGGGAAGGCAAAGCTCGGTCTGCCGCGGAGCACTGCGCGCGATGACCTTGCCGGCGCGCAGGACAAACAGCCTCGCGGCTTTCAGGCGGATCGCCTCGAACGGATCGGCAGCCTGCAGCACGACCAGATCGGCGCGGCATCCGGGCTCGATGCCGTAGCCGTCGAGGTGCAGGATTTTCGCCGCGTTCGTGGTGACGCCGGCAAAGGCGTCGGCAATGCCGTCGAGCGACGTCATCTGGCCGACATGGATCGCCATGTGCGCGACGTCGAGCATGTCGGCGGAGCCGAACGAGTACCACGGATCCATCACGCAGTCATGTCCGAATGCGACGGTGACGCCGGCAGCGATCAGCTCCGGCGCGCGCGTCATGCCGCGGCGTTTCGGATAGCTATCGTGGCGGCCTTGCAGCGTGATGTTGATCAGCGGATTGGCGATCGCCGCGACGCCGGACTCCGCGATCAGCGGCAGCAGCTTCGAGACGTAGTAGTTGTCCATCGAGTGCATCGAAGTCAGATGCGAGCCGGCGACGCGGCCTTGCAGTCCGAGCCGGTGCGTTTCACGGGCCAGCGTCTCGATATGGCGCGACAACGGGTCGTCCGACTCGTCGCAATGCATGTCGACCGGCAAGCCGCGTTCGGCGGCGATCTCGCAGAGCCGGCGCACCGATGCGGCGCCGTCCGCCATCGTGCGCTCGAAATGCGGAATGCCGCCCACGACATTGACGCCGCGATCCAGGGCGCGCAGCAGGTTCCTCTCCGCGGTCGGCGAACGGTAGAAGCCGTCCTGCGGAAACGCGACCAGCTGCAGGTCGAGGTACGGGGCGACCCGGCGCCGCACGTCGAGCAGGGCGTCTACGGCGAGCAGGCGGTCGTCGCAGACATCCACGTGCGAACGTATGGCCAGCAGGCCCTGCGCCACCGCCATGTCGCAATAGGCCAGCGCGCGCGCCACGACGGCGTCCTGGGTCAATTGCGGTTTGAGCTCTCCCCACAGGGCGATGCCTTCCAGCAGCGTGCCTGACACGTTGCGTCGCGGCAGGCCGAGCGACAAGGCCGCGTCGAGATGAAAATGTGCGTCGACGAACGGGGGCGAGACGAGCCGGCCACGAACGTCGAGTTCTTCGGTAGCGCTTGCGTCAAGACCGGCTTGCAGTGCGACGATCCGGCCGGCCTTGACGCCGATGTCGATGTCACGGCGGCCATCGGGGAGGGTGGCGTGGCGCAGGATCAGGTCCATTCGGATCAGGTCTGAGGGCTGAGAGCCAGAGCGTCGCACGCGGATGCGTCGGACTCAACACCGCAATCACGGGCTCGAGCCTGCCGTGTGCGCAAAGGCATGCAGGGTTTCATTCAGGTGCGCGGTGCGGCAAGGCAAGTTGCGGCAAGTGCTCCGCCATTTCCATCCCTTGCATGCTGGCTCCCGTTGCATCGCTTGCCGCATAGTGCAATTCTAGGGTCCCCTGGATTCAACGCGACGAAACGGTCTCGCCGCCTCGCGCCACGGCATGCTGCCCGCGGCGCACCGAGTCCAAGGGTTCAGCCGTCGGCCCGCGAGGGACGATGCGCGCCGCCTCGCCCATGCGCGAATCGCTTTTGCCAGGAGCCGTCATCGATGAATCTCGCCGCCAATACCGCGATTGCAGCCGCCGCGGCGGAGCTGAACCTGGATCCGTACTGGATGCCGTTCACGCATAACCGCTACTTCAAGCAGCATCATCCGCTGAACCGTCTGCTGGCGGGCGCGGACGGCGCCTATTACACGACGGTCGAAGGACAGCGCCTGTTCGATTGCCTGTCCGGCCTGTGGTGCAGTTCGCTCGGCCATCGCCCGGCAAAGATCGTCGAGGCGGTCAAGCAGCAGCTCGATCGCGCGGACTACATCCCGGCGTTCCAGGTGGCGAGCCCCGAGACATTTCGCCTGGCCGAACGCATCGCCGACGTTGCTCCGGGCGACCTGAACCGCGTGTTCTTCACCAACTCGGGATCCGAGGCGGTCGATACGTCGCTGAAGATCGCGCTTGCCTATCACCGCCTGAAGGGCGAGGCCTCGCGCACCCGCTTCATCGGCCGCGAGAAGGGGTATCACGGCGTCGGCTTCGGCGGCATATCGGTCGGCGGCATGGTCGCCAATCGCAAGATGTTCGCACCGGCGATGATTCCCGGCGTCGATCACCTGCCGCACACGCACAACCTGAAGGAAATGGCTTTCTCGAAAGGCCAGCCGGCATGGGGAGCGCACCTCGCCGACGAACTGGAGAAGATCGTCGCGTTGCATGATGCTTCGACCATTGCCGCGGTCATCGTGGAGCCGATGCAGGGTTCGGTCGGCGTCGTCGTGCCGCCGCAAGGCTACCTGCAGCGCCTGCGCCAGATCTGCGACAAGCACGGGATCCTGCTGATCTTCGACGAAGTCATCTGCGGTTTCGGCCGCATGGGCAACTGGTTCGGTGCGCAGGCTTTCGGCGTGACGCCGGACCTGATCACGTTCGCCAAGGGCGTGAACAACGGTACCGTGCCGATGGGCGGGGTGATCGCGCGCCAGCGCATCTACGATGCCTTCATGCAGGGGCCGGAATACGCGGTCGAATTCTTCCACGGCTACACCTATTCGGCACACCCGCTGGCAGTGGCAGCAGCCAACGCGACACTCGACATGCTGCACGAAGACGATGTGCCGAAACGTTTTGCCGTGCTCGCCGGCAAGATCGAAAGTGGCGCGCACGCGCTCGGCGGCGAACCCAATGTCGTTGACATCCGCAACTGCGGTGCGTCGGCGGCGATCGAGCTTGCCCCGCTGCCGGGGCAGGTCGGCCTGCGCGGATTGCGGCTGTTCGAAGAGGGGCTCAAGCGCGGCATGCTGTTGCGCTTCACCGGCGACACGATTGCAATGGCGCCGCCGGTGATCACGACGCCGGAAGAGCTCGACCGCATGTTCAACGCGGTCGGTGACGCGATTCGGGCGGTGGCGTAGGCAAGATGCTGCGCTTTCCGGATTCGCCAGAGTCACCCCTCCCGCTGGCGGGAGCGGTCGGCGCGCGCAGCGCGCCGGGCGAGGGTGGCGACCGGAAACGCGCGGCTCTCGATGTACCACCCTCGTCGGGCCCTTCGGGCCATCTTCTCCTGCCAGCGGGAGAAGGCAAACATGCAGTTGCTGCAGAGGTCAGGCAATCATGCTCGCACCCGTAATGATTCCGCACCACATTGGCGGCCAGCGCATCGGCAGCGTGCAGGCACGCAGCCTGCCGGTCTACAACCCGGCGACCGGCGAGGAATCCGGCCGGCTGCCGATGGCGACGCCCGAAGACGTCGATGCGGCCGTGCAGGCTGCCAAGGCTGCGTTCCCGGCGTGGTCACAGATGCCGCCCTTGAAGCGTGCGCGCGTGATGTTCCGGTTTCGCGAGTTGCTCGAAGCAAACCAGGACGTACTGGCCGCGCAGATCACGGCCGAGCACGGCAAGACCCACAGCGATGCGCTTGGCGAGGTGCAGCGTGGCATCGAGGTGGTCGAATTCGCCTGCGGCATCCCGCAGCTGCTCAAGGGCGAGGTCACCGAGAACGTCGGCACCCAGGTCGATTCGCACAACCTGCGCCAGCCGCTCGGCGTCGTCGCCGGCATCACGCCGTTCAACTTTCCGGCCATGGTGCCGCTGTGGATGGCGCCGATCGCGATGGCCTGCGGCAACTGCTTCGTGTTGAAACCTTCGGAACGCGATCCTTCCGCGTCGCTGCTGCTGGCCGACTGGCTGAAGCAGGCCGGCTTGCCGGACGGCGTGTTCAACGTCGTGCACGGCGACAAGGTCGCGGTCGACGCGATTCTCGAGCATCCGGACGTCAAGGCCGTCAGCTTCGTCGGCTCGACGCCGATCGCGCGCTACATCTATGCAACCGGCTGCGCGCACGGCAAGCGCGTGCAGGCGCTCGGTGGCGCGAAGAACCACATGGTGGTCATGCCCGACGCCGATCTCGACCAGGCCGCCGATGCGCTGATGGGCGCGGGCTACGGTTCGGCGGGCGAACGCTGCATGGCGATTTCGGTTGCCGTTGCGGTCGGCGACAAGGTGGCCGACGCGCTGGTCGAAAAACTGGCGCCGCGCGTGCGCGCACTGGCAATCGGTCCGGGCGACGCAAAGGGCAAGGACATGGGGCCGCTGATCAGCGCCGCGCATCGCGACAAGGTGAAAGGCTACGTCGATACCGGCGTCGCCGAGGGCGCCAAGCTGGTCGTCGACGGGCGCGGACTCAAGGTCGATGGCTGCGACAACGGCTATTTCCTGGGCGGCTGCCTGTTCGACGGCGTGCGGCCCGGCATGAAGATCTACCGGGAAGAAATCTTCGGGCCCGTGCTGGGCATCGTGCGTGTCGCCGACTACGACGAAGCCGTCGCGCTGGTCAACGATCACGAATACGGCAACGGCGTCGCGTTGTTCACGCGCGACGGCGGCGCGGCGCGCGACTTCGTCAGCCGCATCCAGGTCGGCATGGTCGGCATCAACGTGCCGATTCCGGTGCCGATGGCATTCCACAGCTTCGGCGGCTGGAAGGCATCGCTGTTCGGCGATCATGACATCTACGGCCCCGAAGGCGTGCGCTTTTACACGCGGCTGAAAACGGTCACGACGCGCTGGCCGGCGAGCATTCGCTCCGGCGCGCAATTCGTCATGCCTACGAGCGGGTGATGGCTCGCGGTTCGCCGTCGGGGCAACAGCCGGCCCGTTACTTGCTAGCTTCCAACCGGAATCGGTACCAAGGGGACTGAATGCCACGTCAGGAAAAAGCCGATATCGCTGCAGGCCGTCTGTCCGCCGCGCAGCTGGACGAAAACTTCGCCGATGTTTCGCCGCCGCTCGATCGCCAGGCAGCATTGATCGCCGCGCAGCGTTGTCTGTACTGCTTCGACGCGCCGTGCATCAAGGCTTGCCCGACCGGCATCGACATTCCGAGCTTCATCCGCCGCATCACGACCGACAACCTGCGCGGCGCGGCGCTCGACATCCTCGGTGCGAATATCCTTGGCGGGACGTGCTCCCGCGTCTGCCCGACCGAAATCCTGTGCGAGGGCAGTTGCGTACGCAACCATCCCGATGATGCGCCGGTGCAGATCGGCGCGCTGCAGCGTCATGCCACCGACTGGGTGTTCTCCGGCAACGTGCCGTTGTTCGAGCGCGGCAAGCCGAGCGGCCAGCGCGTCGCGGTCGTCGGTGCCGGCCCGGCTGGGCTGGCCTGCGCGCATGCGCTCGCGCGGGCGGGGCACGACGTCGTCGTCTTCGATGCGCGCGCGAAAGCCGGCGGCCTGAACGAATACGGCATCGCCAAATACAAGATGCTCGACTTCGCCGCGCGCGAGATCGACTGGCTGCTTTCGATCGGAGGAATCGAGGTCCGCGGCGGCAGGGCGCTCGGCCAAAACCTGTCGCTGGCCGACCTGCGGCGGGATTTCGCGGCCGTTTTCATCGGCGTTGGGCTCGCCGCGGTCAATGTACTGGGCGTCGAAGGCGAGGATCTTTCCGGCGTGCGCAACGCGGTCGACTTCATCGCCGAACTGCGCCAGACACCGGATCTTTCGCGGCTGCCGATCGGCCGCCGCGTCGTCGTGATCGGCGGCGGCAACACCGCGATCGATGCCTCGGTGCAGAGCCGCAAGCTCGGTGCCGAACGCGTGCTGCTTGCATACCGGCGCGGCGCGGCGCAGATGAGCGCAACCTTCGCCGAACGCGAATTTGCCCAGACGCAGGGCGTGACGCTGGTCGAATGGGTGCAGCCAAGGCGCATATTGGGTTCCGACGGCAAAGTTACCGGAATCGAGTTCGAGTACACGAAGCTCAATGCCGACCGGCGGCTGGTCGGCACCGGCGAACGCCTGATCGTGCCGGCAGACTTCGTGCTCAAAGCCGTCGGCCAGGCGCTGGATGCCCCCGATGACGCACTGAAAATCGAAAAAGGTCGCATCGTGGTAAACGCGGACCACACGACGTCGCTGCCCGGCGTCTGGGCCGGTGGCGATTGCATCGGCAGCGGCGTCGACCTCACGGTGCAGGCGGTCGAAGACGGCAAACGCGCGGCGCGAGCGATCGACCGCACCCTGGCGGCGCAACCGGCGAGTCGAGGGCAAGCACATGGCTGATCTGTCCTGCAACTTCGCCGGCATCCGTTCGCCGAACCCGTTCTGGCTTGCGTCCGCTCCGCCGACCGACAAGGCCTACAACGTCAACCGGGCGTTCGAGGCAGGTTGGGGCGGTGTGGTCTGGAAGACGCTCGGCGAAGATCCGCACATCGTCAACGTCAGCTCGCGCTACGGCGCCGTGCAGTGGAACGGCCAGCGCATCGCCGGACTGAACAACATCGAACTGATCACCGACCGGCCGCTGCAGGTCAATCTCGACGAGATTCGCCAGGTCAAGCGCGACTGGCCGGAGCGCGCGATGATCGTATCGCTGATGGTGCCGTGCGACGAAGCATCGTGGAAGCGCATCCTGCCGATGGTCGAGGACACCGGTGCCGATGCGGTGGAACTCAATTTCGGCTGCCCGCACGGCATGTCCGAGCGCGGCATGGGCTCGGCGGTCGGCCAGGTGCCGGAATACATCGAGATGGTCGCGCGCTGGGTCAAGCAGCATTCGCGCCTGCCGTGCATCGTCAAGCTGACGCCGAACATCACCGACATCCGCAAGCCGGCGAGCGCCGCGTTTGCCGGTGGTGCCGACGCGGTGTCGCTGATCAACACGATCAACTCGATCACGTCGATCGATCTGGACCTGATGGCGCCGACGCCGACCGTCGACGGCAAGGGTACGCACGGCGGTTATTGCGGCCCGGCCGTGCGGCCGATCGCGCTGGCCATGGTCGCCGAAATCTCGCGCAATCCGCCGACGCACGGCAAACCGATTTCCGCGATCGGCGGCATTGGCACGTGGCGCGACGCCGCCGAATTCATTGCGCTCGGCGCGGGCAGCGTGCAGGTCTGCACGGCCGCGATGCACTACGGTTTCCGCATCGTCGACGACATGATCGCCGGCCTGTCCAACTGGATGGACAGCAAGGGCTACGCTCGCATCGACGACTTCCGCGGCCGGGCGATCGGCAACGTCACCGACTGGCAATTCCTCAATCTCAACTACGACATCAAGGCGCGCATCGACCAGGGAAAATGCATCCAGTGCGGCCTGTGCCATATCGCGTGCGAGGACACGGCACACCAGGCGATCACGAAGGAACGGGACGGCGTGCGCCACTTCGAGGTGATCGACAGCGAGTGTGTCGGCTGCAACCTGTGCATGCACGTCTGTCCGGTCGACGGCTGCATCACGATGGAGCGCGTCGATCACGCCGCGCACGCCGACTGGACCACGCATCCGAACAACCCGATGCGCAAGGTCGAGGCGTGACGCGGGTCCGAAGACCCGAAGATGGACCACGAAGACACGAAGGGCACGAGGGAGGAACCGCGAAGAAGAGCAATGGAGTGTTCAAATGCAAGGGCCAGGGTTCGGCAAACCGTAGTCAATACGAAAGCACCGAACGCGAGTCCGAAGACCCGAAGATGAACCACGAAGACACGAAGGGCACGAAGGAGGAGCCACGAAGAAGAGCAAGGGAGTGTTCAAATGCAAGGGCCAGGATTCGGCAAACGGCAGTCGATACGAAAAGCAGATCTTCTCGTGCAGTAGCCGTTCGATCATGTAGAGCGTCGCTTATCGGTTTTGTCTTCGTGATCCTTCGTGGTCTTCGTGTTCTTCGTGGTTCAAGCTCTTGGTCTTGTCTTGAGTAGAGGGAGAAGGAATGAGCATAGAACAGGGGGCGCTGTACAACGCGGATCTCGCGCCGACGACAGCGGCGCAGCGGACGTGGACCTGGTATCACTTCGCGGCGCTGTGGATCGGCATGGTCATGTGCATCCCGTCATACACGCTCGCGGCCGGCCTGATCGACCAGGGCATGTCGCCCTGGCAGGCCGTGACGACCGTGCTGCTCGGCAACGCGATCGTGCTGGTGCCGATGCTGTTGATCGGCCACGCCGGCACAAAATACGGCATACCGTACGCGGTGCTGGTGCGCTCGTCGTTCGGCACGGTCGGCGCACGACTGCCGGCTTTGCTGCGCGCGGTCGTCGCCTGTGGCTGGTACGGTATCCAGACCTGGTTCGGTGGCCTTGCGATCTACACGTTGCTGAACATTCTGACCGGCAACGCGCTGGGTGGCGACATCCTCCCGCTGCTGGGCATCAATCCGGCGCAACTGCTGTGCTTTCTGGCGTTCTGGGCAATGCAGCTGTATTTCGTGATGCACGGAACCGATTCGATCCGCTGGCTCGAGACGTTCTCCGCGCCGATCAAGATCGTCATGTGCCTCGTGCTGGTGTGGTGGGCAGTCGACAACGCCGGCGGCTTCGGCTCTATGATGCAGATGCCGTCGCAGTTCGTCGCCGGCGGCAAGAAGGATGGCCAATTCTGGATGGTGTTCTGGCCGTCGCTGACGGCAATGGTCGGGTTCTGGGCGACGCTGGCCCTGAATATTCCCGACTTCACGCGTTTCGCGCGTTCCCAGCGCGATCAGTTGATCGGGCAGACCATCGGCCTGCCGCTGCCGATGGGATTGCTCGCGCTGATGTCGGTCGTCGTGACGTCGGCGACCGTGGTCATCTACAGCAAGGCAATCTGGGACCCGGTCGACCTGTCGGCGAAGTTCACCGGCGTCGGCGTCGGCGTCGCGCTGTTCATCCTGACGCTCGACACGATGTGCGTGAACCTTGCCGCGAACCTGGTCGGTCCGGCGTACGATTTCGCCAGTCTTGCACCGAAGCGCATCTCGTACCGGAGCGGCGGCCTGATCACGGCGTTCGTCGCGCTGTTGTCGATGCCGTGGAAGATCCTGGCGAGTACACAAGGCTACATTTTCACCTGGCTGGTCGGCTACTCGGCGCTGCTCGGCCCCGTCGCCGGCATCATGATGGTCGATTACTATTTCCTGCGCGGCACGCAGCTCGACACCGCGGCACTGTTCGCCGAACGCGGCGAATACGCCTATCGCAACGGCTGGAATCCGGCCGCCGTGATCGCGCTGCTGCTCGGCGTGCTGCCGAACCTGCCGGGCTTTCTCAATGCGGCATTCCCCGACGCGTTTGCCGCCGTGCCGCCGTCGTTCAAGACCCTGTATGCCTATGCGTGGTTCGTCGGACTGGCGATTTCGGCGATCGTCTACGCAGTGCTGATGCGCGGACGCCAGCCGTCGCCGGCCGTGGTGGAGACCCGCGTTTGAACAAAAATTCCGCGTCATGGCGTTCGAAAATCCGGAGAGTCTGATGTCATTGTTGATACGCGGCGGCACGGTGCTTGATGCGACGCACGGTTATCGGGCGGACGTGTTGTGCGAAGAAGGGCGGATCGTGCGGATCGCACCGTCGATCGACGCGCCGGCCGGCGCGCAGGTCGTCGATGCGGGCGACCGCTATGTGATTCCGGGCGGCATCGACCCGCATACGCACATGGAATTGCCGTTCATGGGCACGGTGGCCAGCGACGACTTCTACACCGGCACGGCAGCAGGGCTTGCCGGCGGCACGACCAGCATCATCGATTTCGTGATTCCCAACCCGCGGCAGTCACTGCTCGAGGCATTCCAACAATGGCGCGGCTGGGCCGGCAAAGCCGCCGCCGACTACGCATTCCACGTCGCCGTTACCTGGTGGGACGAAAGCGTGCATCGCGAGATAGGAATTCTTGCCAAGGAACACGGCGTCGCGAGCTTCAAGCATTTCATGGCGTACAAGAATGCCATCATGTGCGACGATGAGGTTCTGGTGAACAGCTTTCGCCGCGCGCTCGAACTCGGTGCGCTGCCGACGGTGCACGCGGAGAACGGCGAACTCGTGTTCCAGCTGCAGAAGGAAGTCATGGCCAGGGGCATCACATCGCCTGCCGGACACCCGTTGTCGCGTCCGCCAGCGGTGGAGGGCGAGGCGGCCAATCGCGCGATCCGCCTGGCCGAAGTAATCGGTGTGCCGTTGTACATCGTGCACAATTCTGCGCGGCAGTCGGTCGAGGCAATCGCGCGTGCGCGCGGCGAAGGCCAGCGGGTGTTCGGCGAAGTACTGGCAGGCCATCTGCTGATCGACGATTCGGTCTATCTCGACCCGGATTTCACGCGCGCTGCCGCGCATGTCATGAGCCCGCCGTTTCGCCCCAAGGAGCACCAGGAATTTCTCTGGAGAGCCTTGCAGGCCGGACATCTGCAGACGACCGCGACGGATCACTGCTGCTTCTGTGCCCCGCAGAAAGCGGCCGGGCGCGATGATTTCACCAAGATTCCGAACGGCTGTGGCGGCATCGAAGACCGCATGTCGCTGCTCTGGCACTACGGCGTCGAAAGCGGCCGGCTGACGCCGAGCGAATTCGTGCAGGTCACTTCGACCAACGCCGCGCGCATCTTCAATCTCTATCCGCGCAAGGGCGCGGTCGAAGTCGGGGCCGACGCCGATCTGGTCATATGGGATGCGAATTCGTCACGCACGATTTCGGCAAAAACGCATCACCAGAACGTCGATTTCAACGTCTTCGAGGGGCGTACGGTCAAGGGCATTGCCGACCAGACGATCGCCGCCGGCAAGGTCGTCTGGGCGAACGGAATATTGCGTGCCGAACGCGGCGCCGGCCGCTATCTGCCGCGCAAGACGCACGCGCCGTACTTCGACGCCAACGACAAGCGCCGCGCTGCAGCCGCAACCTCGGCGCATTGATACGGCACCGCCCGCAGTACGCGCACGCGCATCTGCCTGCGTGTGCCGCGCGACTGCCGCTGGCGGGCACGTGCGTTCGCGAACTCACCGGATGTGCGGATGCAGCCGGATACGCGATCCGCGCGCTCGCATTTCAAGCGTCAGGCAGCGGCCTTTTGTGGGACTTCCGGCGCCGGTGCCGTAGCGTCATCGCGGATCGGCGCCGCGCCAAACCATGCCAGGCGCTCGGCGAGTGCCGCGACCTCGCCGATGATCAGCAACGACGGCGATTGCAAGGCATGGCGTTGCGCCAGGCCATCGAGCTCGCGCAATGTCGACACGATGATGCGCTGTTCGCTGCGCGTGCCGTTTTCAACGATCGCGACCGGTGTCGAGCGCGGTTTTCCCGCCGCCTGCAGGCGCTCGCACAGCAATCCCAGTTGCGCCACGCCCATGTAGATCGCCAGCGTCTGTCGTGGCGCGGCAAGCGACTTCCAGTCGAGGCTGTCGATCGTCTCGCGCGCATGCGCCGTCACGAAGCGCACCGACTGTGCATGATCGCGATGCGTGAGCGGCACGCCGGCATAGGCCGCGCAGGCGAGCGCCGCGGTGATGCCGGGCACGACCTCGTAGGCAATTTCATGGGCGCGCAGGAATTCCATCTCTTCGCCGCCGCGGCCGAAAACGAACGGGTCGCCCCCCTTGAGCCGCACGACGCGCCGGCCGGCGCGAGCGTGCAGCAGCAGCAACGCATGAATCTGTTCCTGGCTGACGTGGTGGTTGCCGGCCTGCTTGCCGACCGCGATCCGCTCGGCGTCGCGCCGCGCGAGTTCGAGGATGCCATCGCTCACGAGACGGTCGTGCAGAATGACATCGGCCTCGTTCAACACGCGCAATGCGCGCAGCGTCAGCAAGCCGGGATCGCCGGGGCCGGCGCCAACCAGCGCGACGCTGCCGACGCGTTGCTCCGGTTCTTCGCGCAAGGCGCGGTCCAATTCCTTCTGCGCCTCGAGCGTGCGCCGGCGTCGCAGCAGTGACAGCGCCCCGCCGCCGATGAAACGTGTGTAGAAGGCGCGACGCGCGGCAACATCGTGAAAGCGAGCGCGAATGCGGCCGCGGAACCGATCGAGCAGCATGGCCAGCGGGCCAAGGGCATGATCGAGTACCGCTTCGAGGTGCTCCCTGAGCCAGCACGCCAGCATCGGGGCCGCGCCTCCGGACGAAATCGCGATCTGCAGCGGCGCGCGATCGATCACGGCCGGCACGTGGAACGTGGAAAGCTGCGCATCGTCGACAACGTTGACGAGGATGCGGTGCGTTCGCGCGGCGTCGGCGATGCGACGATTGATCGTCTCCTCGCCGGTGGCCGCAACAGCCAGCCAGGCGCCGCTCAGCCAGCTTTCGTCGAATTCGCCCTCGATATGGCGGATCCTGCCGCTTTCGCGCCATTGCAGCAGTTGCGCGTGCAACTGCGGCGCGCCCACGGTCACGCGGCCGCCGGCATCGAGCAGGGCGCGACACTTGCGCACGGCAACTTCGCCGCCACCGACGACAAGCACTGCCAGATCGTCCAGCTTCGCGAATATCGGGTAGAGCTTCATGAGAGTGCGGATCCTGCCTGCCGGGCAGGGTAGGTGTGCTGCCGCCCGCGGCACAAATGACTTTTGCTCACGCCGATATGCCCGGCGCGACCGGTTTCGGTGCCGTCGGGTGGTCTGCAACGCACATCCTCGTCTGGACGTCCAAACGCCGACCGGCTATGCTGCAGTGCAACCAACGTCCAGTCTGGAGTGCGTCATGCGGTCGATTGGCGCATTGTCTTGTTGCCGTCCGGTTCCATTTCAGCTGAACCGGCCCCGACAACCTGCGTGCCTGCAACCATGACCCTGACCCAGCTTCGTTACTTCATCGCCATCGCCGACTCGGGCCTGAACATCACGACGGCCGCCGAGCGCGTGCACGCCACGCAGCCCGGCGTCAGCAAGCAGCTCAAGCAGCTCGAGGACGAACTGGGCTTCCAGCTTTTTTCGCGCAAGGGCAAGAGCCTGCAGGCCATCACACCATCAGGACTGCAGGTGCTCGAGCGGGCGCGCGTGATCATCACCGAGGCGGCCAATATCCGCTCGATTGCCGCCGACCTGCGCGGCGAGGAAGCGGGCGACCTGGCCATAGCCACGACGCACACGCAGGCGCGCTTCGTGCTGCCCGCGGCGATCGGCGCGCTCAAGCAACGCTATCCGGATATTAGCGTGCATCTCAAGGCATTGGGCGACGCGCATGTCATGGCGGTGTTCGAACGCGGCGAAGCGGATCTGGCGATCGTCAGCACGAGCGAGTCGGCGCCGGATGGCGGCCTTGCCGTGCCGCTGTTCACGTGGCGCCGCGCCGTCGTCGCGCAGCGCGGCCATCCGCTGGCGGCGGTGAAGGGACCGCTGACACTGGCCGACCTGGCGCGCCACCCGCTGGTCAGCTACGAATCGTCGCTGCGCCCGGAGTCATCGCTGCGCCACGCGTTCGCACTGGCCGGACAGGCGCCGCAATTTGCCTGCACGTCGCGCGACGCCGACCTGATCAAGACTTACGTGCGCGCGGGCCTCGGTGTCGGCATCCTGGCGGAGATGGCGATGCTGGCCGAGGACCAGGGCGACCTGCAGGTGCTCGATGCGGCCGACCTGTTCCCGCGATGCACGACCTGGCTGGTGCTGCGCCGCGATCGCGTCCCGCGCAGCTATGCGATGGCACTGGTGGAATTGGTCGCGCCGCAGCTGGATCGTCGCGACCTGCAGCGCGCACTCGCCGGCGAACCGCCGGAGCGCTGGCCTGAGCCCCCCGCATGGCGCGCGGTGGCTGCCGAGCGGCGAGCCGTCGCCTGACCGGCCGCTGCTGCCTATCGGCTCCGGCGGCAATCGATCAGTGCCAGGGCTTCACCCCGCACGGAAGCCAAGGGCGAAGCAGGAAGATACATTTCCCGTTGTTCCTTTGTGTACTTTGGTAACTTCGCGCCATCGCTTGTGCCGTCGATCGGAAACACCAGGCTTCAGCAGCCGAAGTGCAGCCCGCACTCGCGCTTCAGGCCGAAGAAGCGCGTCTCTTCCTCGAGCATGCCAGGTTCCCAGCGGCGCGTGGTGTGCGTATCGCCGATCGAGAGGTAACCGCTGCTCCACAACGGATGGCGCGGCAGCTCGTGCTCCTGCAGATAGGCGGCCAGTTCGAGCTCGCTCCAGTCGGCCAGCGGGTGCAGCTTCCAGCGGCCTTCGTTGAGTTCGAGAAACGGGATTGCGCTGCGTGTCGATGACTGCGAGCGCCGCAGGCCGGCGATCCAGGTACGTGCGCCGAGTTCCGCCAGGGCGCGCTGCATCGGCTCGACCTTGCGCAGGCGGTTGTAGCGTTCGATGCCTTCGACACCCTGTTCCCAGAGTCGACCGAAACGTGCTTCCATCCAGGCCACGCCGATCTTCGGCCGGTACACCTTGAGATTCAGGTCGAGCCGCTCGACCAGGTCGTCGGCAAAGCGGTAGGTTTCCGCAAACAGGTAGCCGGTGTCGACCAGGATCACCGGAATGTCGCGCCGCTGGCTCGTCACCAGATGCAGTACGGCGGCCGACTGCACGCCGAAGCTCGACGACAGCGCGTGCTCGCCGGGCAGGGTGGCCAGGGCCCACGCAACACGCTCCTGCGCATTGCGCTCGCCGAGCCAGTCGTTGAGGTCCTTCAGGGCGCGATCGTCTTCTGCCGCGCTGATCAGATCGGGGGGGGGCACGTCAGTGTCTCCACGGGAATGGTCTTGCCGGTCTTCTTCGCCATTGCGACAATTTCATTGCGTACCAGGAAATCGCCGAAGCCCTCCTGCGCGATCCGCCCGGCCGCATAACGGGCAAAAAGCGGATCGAGTGCGGCGAGAATTTCGGTTTCGTCGATGTTTTCCCGGTACAACACGTTCAGGCGCTGGCCGATCGCGTCGGCGCCAAGCATCAGGTTGTAGCGGCCCGGTGCCTTGCCGACCAGCGCGATCTCGCCCAGATACGGGCGCGAACAGCCGTTCGGACAACCGGAAATGCGCAGGCTGATCGGCGCATCGCGCAGTCCATGGCGGTCGAGTTGCGCCTGCAGTTTCGGCAGCAAGTCGGGCAGATAACGCTCGGCTTCGGCCATTGCCTGACCGCAGGTCGGCAACGCGACGCAGGCCAGCGTGTTCAAGCGCAACGGTGTCGATTGGCGGTAAGTGTCCAGGCCATGCGCCGCCACGAGCGCGTCGATCTGCGCGCGTTCGGTCGGCGCAACGTTCGCGATGACCAGGTTCTGGTTAGGCGTCAGGCGGAATTCGCCGTGATGCACGCGCGCGATCTCGCGCAGGCCCTTGAGCAGCCACGCGCCGTCGCGGTCGGCGATGCGTCCGGACTCGATGCGCAGAGTCAGATGCAGCCGGCCATCCTCGCCTTCGGTCCAGCCGAAACGGTCACTGTTGCGATCGAAGGCGAAAGGTCGTGCCGGCGCAAACGCCAGTCCCGCGCGGTGCTCGACCTCACCCTTGAACCACTCGACGCCGCGCGCATCGATCGTGTATTTCAACCGCGCGTGCTTGCGGTCGCCGCGATCGCCGAAATCGCGCTGCGTCGTCACGATCGCTTCGGCCACGGCGGTGACCTGATCCGGTGCGATGAAGCCGAGCAGGTCGGCCAGACGCGGATATGTCTTCGCGTCGCCGTGCGTCGCGCCAAGCCCGCCGCCCGCCACCACGTTGAAGCCGCGCAAGCCGCCGCCCTCGACGATCGCGATGAAGCCGATGTCGTTGGAAAATACATCGACGTCGTTGACCGGCGGCACCGCGAAGGCAATCTTGAACTTGCGCGGCAGATAGGTCGGGCCGTAGATCGGCTCCTCTTCCTCGCCGCTGCCGGCGACCCGTTTTTCGTCGAGCCAGATCTCGTGGTAGGCGCGCGTCTTCGGCATCAAATGCTCGGACAGCCGGCGTGCACTGTCGTACACGGCTGCGTGCGCGCGTGATTCAAGCGGGTTCGCCGCGACGACGACGTTGCGATTGACGTCGCCACACGCCGCGACCGTGTCGATCAGGGCAGCGTTGAGCGCACGCAGCGTCGCCTTCAGCTCGCGCTTGATCACGCCATGGAACTGGAATGCCTGGCGTGTCGTCAGGCGCAGCGTTCCATTGGCATAGCTCGTCGCGATCGCATCGAGGCGCAACCACTGCTGCGGCGTCACGACGCCGCCCGGCAGGCGCGTGCGGATCATGAACTGGTATGCAGGCTCGAGTTTCTGCAGGCGGCGCTCGTCGCGCAGGTCGCGATCGTCCTGCTGGTAGCTGCCGTGGAACTTGATCAGCTGCGTGTCGTCGTCGGCGATGCCGCCGGTCACCGGATCGACCAGGCCTTCGGCCAGCGTACCGCGCAGGCGCCGGCTGGCGGCCTTGATGCGCTCGACCGGCGAGAGGTTGGCGGCGGGCGCGGACATCAGTAGACGTCGCGCGAGTAGCGGCGCTCGCCGGCCAGCTGGACGAGGCAGGCTTCCGCTTCTTCGCGGCTCTTGCCGCCGTGCTCGACGATCACGTCGCGCAGCGCCATGTGGACGTCCCCGGCCATGCGGGTCGCATCGCCGCAAACATACAGGTGGGCTCCGCTCTCGAGCCACGCATAAAGTTCGCGGCCGTTGCGACGAAGCTGATGCTGCACGTACACCTTGTCGAACTGGTCGCGCGAGAACGCCACGTCGAGGCGATGCAGTTGGCCGCGCTTGAGCGCCTGCTGCCATTCGACCTGGTAGAGGAAATCCGCGCGGAGGTGCGGATTGCCGAAGAACAGCCAGTTGCGTCCCTTCGCGCCGATCGCGCTTCGTTCCTGCAGGAATGCACGGAATGGGGCGACGCCCGTGCCCGGGCCGATCATGATCACGTCGCGCGACGCGTCCTGCGGCAGGCGGAAGCGTTCGTTCGATTCGATGAATACCGGCACGCGGCCGTCGGCCTCGCGGGTGGCGAGAAATTCGGATGCTGCGCCGCAGTGCCGGCGGCCGAACGCGTCGTAGGCGAGCCGGGCGACGGTCAGATGCGCCTCACCCTCGGCTACCTTGAGGCTGGATGCGATCGAGTAGAGCCGCGGCGTCTGCGGGCGCAGCGCGGCGACGAATTCCTGCGCCGACCACTGCGCCGGGAATCCGTGCAGCAGATCGATGACTTGGTAATCGTTGAGGAGTTCCGGAAAAGCGACCGGCGACGCTACGATGGCATCGAGGTCGTCGTGCCGGGCACGCTGCGCATGCGCGAATACGAACGGACGCGCAACGCGCGTCAGCTCACGTCTTGCCGCGAGCCATTCGTGCAGCGGCAAGGTTTGCCCGTCATGCGCCACCGGCGCCTGCGCATCCAGCTTGAGCGCATCGAGCACGGCGGAAACCAGGGCAGGGGAGTTGGTCGGCCAGACACCGAGGGCATCGCCCGGTTCGTAGGCCAGATCCGACAAGCCCAGCGACAGTTCGATATGACGGATGTCCTTGCTCGACTCGCGCGCACTGATGCGCTGGTTGACCAGCACCTCCGCGGCGAAAGGGCGATCCCTTGTCCAGGCCGCCACGGCGCGCGGTGGACGCAACGGCGTAACGGTGGCCAGTGCGGTGCCGGTCTTGAGCGTGTCGCGTGCGGTCGCCAGCGCCTTGCGCAGCCATGGTGCAGCGATCGTCTCGATATCGACATCGGCTTCGCCGCGGGCAAACAGGCGCGTCGCTCCGAGTTCGGCGAGGCGTTCGTCGATGGCGGCGCCGAGCGCGCAGAATTTCGCGTAGCTGCTGTCGCCGAGACCCAGAACGGCGAACTTGAGTTCATCGAGTTTCGGCGCGCGCTTGCCGGCGAGGAACTCGACGAATCCGCGCGCATCGTCGGGCGGGTCGCCGTCGCCCTGTGTGCTGATGACGACATAGAGCAGCCGCTCGTTTTTCAGTTCCCGCAACGGGTATGCGTCGGCGCGCAGCAACCGCACCGCGAGTCCCGCATTCTCGGCGTCGCGCGCCAACGACTCCGCCAGGCGCTTGGCGTTGCCGGTCTGGCTGCCGAAGACGATCGTCAGTTGCTGCTGTGGCAGGTTTTCGACGGCAGCCAGCGGCGAAGGTTCGCGCAACGGCTGCTGGGCGTGCGCGGCCAGTCCTGCAGCGTAGCCGGACAGCCAGTGCAGCGACGCCTGATCCAGACCGTCGACCAGCCGCGTCAACAGCCCGGTCTTTTCCTCAGGCAGGGGAATCAGTGCGCGGATCGGTTCGGCAGCCATGGCACGACGCGTTTGGACGTCCAATTTCGACAAACGCATCGTAGGTGCTTGTCGTACCGGGCAAAACGAATGCTTGGTTATACGCTCATGCGCTGCGGTTATTGCCGTGCTCGCGGAACGGCGCGGGCAGATGGACTGCGAGAGCCGCGAGGCACGCCATGCGCCTGCCGCAGCCTTGGCAATCTGCGAACGGACCGGCCCGCTTCGCGCGATGCGCGAGCACGGCCTGCGCTGCCGCGGGAAGATTCCGTGCAAGTTGCAGCGCTGCGGAATGTGCAAGCGGGCAAAATGCGCGGTCAGGCCGCCCTTCGGTGCCTGGAGAACCTTCCAGTGTGCGATGTTCGGCTGGCACACAGTTTGCGAGTAACCGAATCGAGATGCCTCCCCCATCTCGATATATGCGCCGTGCGAGAGCACCGCTCGACAGGATTCAGGTGCCAGGGATGGCCACCTCCGGGGACATCATGTCGCACAGACCGGCCAGCATTCGTTTTACGTGGTGCACCTGCGTCGCGGGGCCGTACCGCATAACGCCGCCTTTACGAACCGACGACGGATCGGCAAGGCAGACGATGGTATTCAACAACCGCTCGAAGCGGCGCGTCGAGTCCGGCAATTTTGCAAGTCCAGGGGCTCGCAGTCGCCGCCAATTGCACGCCAATGGACATGTTGCCCGACGTGTTGCGGGCGACGAGCGCGAAGGAACATGAAAAATGCCGGATCATTTGAACATGACGGCCTCGATGGCGGACAAATTGCATTTGTAGGGGCTGGGTAATTTCAGCGAAGGGGGCGCAGTCGGCAACAAGGAGACGTACCATGGAAAACGCGTTGGTCTGGATGCTCGGAATATCCGCATCCGTACTTGCCTTTGCTTACCTCACGATTCTCGCAGTCCTGCTTGCCGCAAAGCGCCGCATGGAACTGCCATTGAGAGGCAACAAGCCCAGGGCCGCGAAAACGACCATGGGCAGAATGCCGGAGATGCGCTACCGCACGCAGTAGAATGCCGACGGCCTTTCTCTGACGCCCTCGCGATGTGCGCGTTCGACAACACCGTGCACGAGCAGCATGTTCCTTGCCGCCCCGCCGAGGCGCATTGAATGCGCGGGACACGGCCGGCGAGCGCAGGGGAGGGTAGTGCCGGAGCTGAAGGCGGGCGCTCATTCGTGCCGCTGGGCATCATCGCATCATCGGCACCAGCTGCAGCGTTGCTCGCTTCGCTCAGGGAAATCCGCCCACAGTTCGACGTGCGGCTCAGGCGCATTTCGGACGAACGCGGCATCGAAACTCTGTTTCGCGTCGAGGTCGCCGCGCCCGCACCGACCGAGCAGGCGCAATCGATCGATGCCTGGCTGCACATCAAGAGTGCGCTGGTCGCCGCATTTCCTGCCGGCAAGCCCGGTGCGGTAAAGACCATCGATCCGTAAAGCGAACTGATCCGCAGTGGCTGGCGGCAGAGCATGCCGTGGCAGCTCCCGCTCTCACGCAAAAACCATGCGGCGCTTGCGCCTTGGGCTGCTGCGTCTGGATTCCTGCAGTGATGCGGAACGCGGTTGACGCGGAATCGATTGCACAATATGTCACGGCATTGTATATTTGTTCGAACTCGCGCGCGCCCACCCGATTGATCAGCAAGAAGCAATACGCGGCTCTCTCCGAATTTCGCTTCAGACTGACGCGATTCCAGCGATTCAGCCAGGCCGCAGCGCTCGATGCGGGAATTTCTCCACTGCAATACCTGCTTCTGCTTCACCTGCGGGGATTCCGCCGGCGTGAATGGGCAACGATAGGGGAACTGGCAAACCGGCTCGACGCGAGCCACCAGGGAACTGTCGCCCTGGTGAAACGTTGCGAGTCGAATGGACTGCTCACCAAGCGCCGCAGCACGGTCGATGGGCGGCGAGTCGAAATTCGTTTGACCGCGCGCGCGAGAAAACTGGTTCAGCGCATCGCGTCCAGACACCTGGACGAAGTCGAACGGCTCGCCGAGGTTTTTCGCGGCGGCGGGGTATCTGACGTAGCCGGTGCAGGATCGCGCTGAATTCTTATCCGGATGAACACCAGGGGCAGGCAAGGGCATAGCGTGCACAAGCGGGATTTTTCCAGTCACCACCGATTGATTCTGCTGTCGCTGTTTGCAGTCGGCATCGGAGCGATCAGCACGCTGGGTGCCTACGTGCTGCTCGCGGCGATCCGTTTTTTCACCAATGCGTTTTTCTTCCACACGATGTCCCTCGCCACACGTTCGCCGGCGGATCATCGCCTGGGCGCGTGGGTCATCCTGGTTCCCGCGGTCGGCGGGTTGATCGTGGGCCTGCTGGCGCGTTACGGCAGTGAAAAAATCCGCGGACACGGAATCCCCGAGGCGCTCGAGGCAATCCTGTTCGGCAAGAGCCGCATGTCGGCCAAGGTGGCGATACTCAAGCCCCTTTCATCCGGAATCGTCATTGGCAGCGGTGGCCCGTTCGGCGCGGAAGGCCCCGTGATCATGACCGGCGGTGCAGCGGCATCATTGCTGGCACAAGCATTCAGCCTGACGTCGGCGGAACGCAAGGCGCTGCTGGTCGCCGGTGCCTGCGCCGGCATGACCGCTGTCTTCGGCACGCCGCTTGCTGCCGTGCTGCTGGCAGTCGAACTGCTTCTGTTCGAGTTGCGTCCCCGCAGCCTGCTCCCGGTCGCGCTTGCCTGCGCCGTCGCCGGGTTCTTGCGGCCACTGTGGGCGAGTGCCGATCCGCTGTTCGCGATCAGCACACCTGCACCGTCGAGCATGGCGATCTTTTCGTGCGTACTGGCCGGTGTCGCATCCGGAGCGCTTTCCAGTGCCATGACCCGCGCGCTGTACTTCACCGAAGATGCCTTCGCGCGCCTGCCGCTGCACTGGATGTGGTGGCCCGCGCTCGGCGGACTCGTCATAGGCCTGGGAGGATATCTTGAGCCGCGTGCCCTGGGCGTCGGCTACGACGTGATCGGCGACTTGCTCTCGAATCACCTCGTATTGTCGACCGTAGCGGCGTTGCTGTTCGTCAAGACCATCATATGGGTGGTTGCGCTCGGTTCCGGAACCTCGGGCGGCGTGCTGGCACCTTTATTGATGATTGGCGCCGGCCTGGGCTGCCTGATGGGCCCGTGGCTGCCCGGCGGCGATGTGAGCCTGTGGGCCCTGGTGTGCATGGCAGCCACACTGGGCGGAACGATGCGTGCGCCGCTCACCGCGATTGTCTTTGCTTTCGGACTTACGCATGACGTGAACGCGCTGCTGCCGGTGCTCCTTGGATGCACCGTCTCGTACGGATTCACGGTCATCCTCATGCCGCGATCGATACTCACTGAAAAGATCGCGCGGCGCGGACACCACATCTATCGGGAGTATGGCGTCGATCCGCTTGAGCGACATTTCGTCGAGGAAGTGATGACGAGGGAAGTGGTGAGCATTCCCGGAGAAATGCCTGCGTCTGACGTGCTGGCGATCTTTTTCGGTTCCGACCAGACGCACCGCGCATATCCGATCACGGAGGAAGGCCAGTTCCGTGGACTGATCGATCGCAACTGGTTTCAGACTTTGAGTCGAGCGGACCTGGCGCGACCGATCGCCACCCTGGTGATCGGTCAGCCGCTGGCGTTCGCGCTGCCCAACGAGAGTTGCCGCTCGGTCGCAGCACGCATGACCTCGCTCGGCCATGAGCGGCTGGCAGTCGTCGAATCGTCCAGCTCGCGGCGCCTGACCGGAATCGTCAGCAGGAGCGACTTGCTCAAGCCAGTGCGGCACCTCCACGAGGAGGAATCCCGGCGCGAACGGTTTCTGCGCCGAGGCATGAAGTCCGCCTGACTCCTGTATCTGAAGGGCGGCCGGCCGCGCCGACCACTTCGAGTCGCAAAGCGGGCGGGCGGTTTACGACGAGTCAGGAGGCTGGTGGACGTTCGTTCTGTGTGAGAACACCTCCGGAATTCTGGGCGCCTGGGTACCTGGTCTGGACTATATTTGACATAATATACATATGCCATCGTTCGCCTGGGGTCAGCCATGGCGCGAACTGCCCGCCACTCGCCTGCGAGCTCGAGGACGATGGGATGCGCTCCAAGCCGGCAACACTTGCGATCGAGTAGCGGCACCCTACGGCGCCCGAAACGTCCCCTGGCAACGAATAGGCTGACCAAACTCCAGCGGCTGCATGACACCGGCGGAGCCGTCCGACCGGCGAATTTCGTCAACCACCACTCCACCGACACAACGCTGACCAGCCGCCAACGCAACCTGGCCCGTCTTCGAAGCGGGCAACATGGTCACCAGCACCGGTGCGCCCCTCGGTGCTAGCGCCGCTGGCTGACGATCTCTCGGAGGATCAACTCGGCCGAGCACCGACCCGATCGGCGCAACCACGCCGGCAGCCACGAAATGCTCGTATGCGTGAAACGCACCGAAATCCAGCAAGGCAAACAGACAAAGGACAACAGCCCAGAACGGCATATCGCGCATCGGAGTGTCCCCTCGTTCCTTATCGAAAGGATCGTAGCAAATGCGTTCCTCGGGCTGGTAGCGCGCCCGATGAAGGCGGACCCTCGATGGCGTCCATGCTGCCGCCGCGCATCGTGACGACGCGATCGGCCAGCTCATGTGCTTCGCTCTCATCGTGCGTCACGAAGATCGTCGTGTAGCCGGTCTTGTCGTGCAACTGGCGCAACCATGTGCGCAGTTCGCGGCGGACTTTGGTGTCGAGAGCGCCGAACGGCTCGTCGAGCAGCAACACGCGCGGCTCGATCGCCAGTGCCCGGGCCAGCGCGACACGCTGGCGCTGACCGCCGGAAAGCGTCGACGGATAGCGGCGCTCCAGCCCCTTCAGTTGCACCAGGTCGAGCAGTTCGAGCCCGCGCCGGCGGATTTCGCTCTTCGGCGGGCGCACCGCGCTCTTGCGCATGCGCAGGCCGAAGGTGACGTTGTCGAGCACGTCCATGTGCTTGAACAAGGCGTAGTGCTGGAACACGAAGCCGACGCGGCGTTCCTGCACGCTCAGCCGGGTCGCGTCGATGTTGCCGAAATGGATGCTGCCGGCGCTGACCGATTCGAGGCCGGCAATCGCGCGCAGCAGCGTAGTCTTGCCGGATCCGGACGGCCCGAGCAGCGCGAGCAATTCGCCGGACGCAATGTCGAGCCCGATATCGTCCAGCGCCGCCACGTCGCCGTAATGCTTTTCCAGGTTGCGGATCGTGATATCCAAAGTCAGCTCCCCCGCACCGCGGCGAGTTCGTCGCCATGGCGCCATTCGAGAAAATTCTTCAGTGCCAGCGTGACGAAGCCGAGCAACGCAAGCAGCGAGGCGACCGCGAATGCGGCGCTGTACTGACCTGGATCGTTGTAGAGGATTTCGACCTGCAACGGCATCGTGTTGGTCACGCCGCGTATGTGCCCGCTCAGGACCGAGACTGCGCCGAACTCGCCCATCGCGCGGGCATTGCACAGCAGCACGCCGTAGAGCAGGCCCCAGCGGATATTCGGCATGGTCACGTGCCAGAACATGCGCCAGCCGCTCGCTCCGAGCGTCAGCGCCGCCTGTTCCTCGTCGGTGCCCTGCCCCTGCATCAGCGGAATCAGTTCGCGTGCGACGAAGGGAAACGTGACGAACGTCGTCGCCAAAATGATGCCGGGTACGGCGAAGATGACCCTGATGTCGTGCGCCGACAGCCAGTCGCCGAACCATCCGCGAGAACCAAACAGCAACACGAAGACCAGGCCGGCGATCACCGGCGAGACCGAGAACGGCAGGTCGATCAGGGTGGTCAGCAGGCTCTTGCCGCGAAACTCGAACTTGGCGATGGCCCACGCCGCGGCAACGCCAAAGAGCGTGTTGAGCGGAACGGAAATAGCTGCGGTCAGCAGGGTCAGGCGGATCGACGCGAGCGTGTCGCTGTCGCCGAGCGCCGCGAAGTAGCCACCGACGCCGCTTTTGCATGCCTGCACGATCACTACCAGCAGCGGCAGCAGCAGGAACACGCAGAGCAACAGCACGGTCATGCCGATCAGCATCCAGCGCACGAGTGCCGGTTCAACCAGCGCATTGCGTTGGCGTCGCACGGCAACGATCATCGCCCTGCCCTCACGCCGATCGCGCCGCCGGCATATTCGACGCTCGAATTGCAATCAGCCATGCCGGCGATTCCAGGACTGCAGCAGGTTGATCGCCAGCAGCACGGCAAAAGACATGACGAGCATCGCCGCGGCCAGCGCCGTGGCGCCGGCATAGTTGAATTCGTCGAGCTTGATCATGATCAGCAGCGGCGCGATCTCCGACACGTTCTGCAGGTTGCCGGCAATGAAGATGACCGAGCCGTATTCGCCGACTGCACGCGCAAATGCCAGCGCCGCGCCGGTCAACAGCGCCGGCAGCACGCTCGGCAAGATGATGTGGACGATGGTCTGCAGCCGTGTCGCACCCAGGGTGGCGGCGACTTCCTCGAGTTGCTTCTCGGCGTCTTCGAGCACCGGTTCGAGCGTGCGCACGACGAACGGCAGGCCGATGAACACCATGGCGATGACGATGCCGATCGGCGTATAGGCAACCTTGATGCCGAGTTGCGCGAGCGGCGCGCCGAGCCAGCCGCCTTCGGCATACAACGTCGTCAGCGCAATGCCGGCCACGGCGGTCGGCAGCGCGAACGGCAGGTCGATCAACGCATGCAGCAGGCGCTTGCCGGCAAAGTCATAGCGCACGAATGCCCACGCGACCAGGCTGCCGAAGACCGTATTGATCGTCGCCGCGGCAAGCGCGCCGCCGAAACTAAGGCCCAGCGCGTGCAGTACGCGCGGCTGGGCCAGTTCGCGCACGATGCCGGTGACGCCGAGGCCGGCTGCGTGCAGGAACAACGCGGCCAGCGGAATCAGCACCAGCAGCGACAGATAGGTCAGCGTGAATCCGAGGCTCAGGCCGAAGCCCGGCAGGGCCGAGCGTGGTGGCCGCGAGCGCCGGGTGACACGCGCCTTCGCAGTCGCCTTCATTGCCGTAGACGCACGCGGCAGGATGGCCGCGCTCATGCCGGCATGACCGGTCCTGCGACGCAGGCGATGCGCCGGTCGACAATTGCGGCGCCCGTCCTCAAGGCTTGGCCGCCTGCGAGATCTGGTCGAACACGCCACCATCGCCGAAGAACTGCGGCTGGGCCTTGCTCCAGCCGCCGAAGCGCTCGATGGTCACGAGTTCGATTCGCGGAAACTCGCCGCTGTGATGCGCCGCCACCGTCGGATCCAGCGGCCGGTAGTGGTTGCCGGCGATGATTTCCTGCGCGGCCGGAGTGTAGAGGAAATGCAGATACGCTTCGGCAACTGCCTCGGTACCGTGCTTCTTCGCATATTTGTCGACAATGGCGACTGGTGGCTGAGCCAGTATCGACAGCGACGGCGAAACGATGTCGAACTTGTCGGCGCCGAATTCCTTCTGCGCCATGTACGCTTCGTTCTCCCAGGCGATCAGTACGTCACCCAGACCCCGCTGGGCGAACGTCAGCGTCGCAGCGCGCGCGCCGGTATCCAGTACCGGTACATTCCTGAAGACCCTGGCGACAAACTCGCGTGCCTTCTTGTCGTCGTCTGCATGTGCGTGCAACGCATACGCGTAAGCCGCAAGGAAATTCCAGCGCGCGCCGGCCGAGGTTTTCGGATTGGGCGTGATGACGACGATGCCGTCGCGCGCGAGATCGCCCCAGTCCTTGACGCCCTTCGGGTTGCCGTGGCGCACCAGCAGCACGATGGTCGACGTGTACGGCGTGCTGTCACTTGGCAGGCGCGATTGCCAGTTGGCCGGAAGCAAGTCTCCATTGTCGTGCATGGCGTCGATGTCGGAGGCGATGCCGAGCGTGGCAACGTCGGCTTCGAGTCCGTCGATGATCGCCCTCGCCTGCTTCGACGAACCGCCATGCGACTGCCTGATGGTCAGGGTGCTGCCGTTCTTCGCCTTCCAGTCCGCGGCAAACGCCGCATTGATCTGCTGGTACAGCTCGCGCGTCGGATCGTACGAGACGTTCAGCAGCTGCAGATCCTTCGCCGGCGACGGCGAGCCTGCGAACAGCGACGTCGAACTTGCTAGAAGAAACAGGACCAGGGTCCGGAGCATCTACGCCTCCCAAAGCGCATACGGCGACATCTACCATGAAGAATCCGGTGACCGACGGCCCGCGCATCGCCCCAGCGACCGCGGCCTCGAACTCCCGCGCATTGCAGCACGGCGGAGGTTAGAAGCGCGCTAAGGTTCGCGGCGCGTCGCATGAATTCTGGTAGTGACGATATGCCGGAAGTGATTTCCGCCGCCGGCGCCTCAACCGCCTCCGCCCTGCGGACCGTACTTGTATTCCAGCGCGGCCCACAGCTTGCGTTCCGACACGGCGAAACCGTCGCTGTGGTAGGTGGCGTAGTCGAGTTCGGCGGTCAGGCCGCGCACGATGGTCCAGGTCAGGCCGGCGTTCCATTCCGAGCCGTAATGCCGACTGCCGCGCTCGGCGAAGAAGTCATGCCATGTGAGGAGCCAGCCCCAGTCCTGGCCGATCTTGCCGAACGCGCTGATATAGCGGTCGTCGAGTCCATTCACCGGCACGCTCTTGAATTCGCTGGCCCAGCCGTTGAAACCATGGTTGGACCCGTAGGGTGATGAGAACGCGTTGCTGCCGTCGCCGCCGAGTACTTCGTTGCCGAGCTTGAGGCTTAACTGCGGTATTCCGTAACCGACCTCGAGCAGGCGATAGTCTGCCGCGTAGCGCGCCGGGTTGTTGCGCCAGCCGCGCTGCTGCGCGCCTTCGACGCTCCAGCTCAGCGCACCGGCACCGAGTTCCTGTCGGCCGACCCAGCGCAACCCTTCGGTGCGCCACGAGTATTTCGCCTGCGCCCGGTTTTCGACGAAATAGCCGTAACCGGTCAGCGTGCCGAGCGGCAGTGTCTGGTCGACGTGAAGCAGATGGCCCGTGAGCGACCACGCGCTCTGGTTCGGATCCGGATAATCGTGGCCGACCGAGCGTGTCACGTTGTCGAGGTACAGGTAGCGCAGCGTCGTGCCGCTGTCGAAACGCCAGCTCGCCGACAGCGCGTCGAACGACTGCGGGTTCTGCCGCCACAGCCCCGAAGTGAAAAAGCGCTGGTTGTCGAGATTGACGTACTGCCGCCCGATCCGGGCCGATGCGGTGCCGTCGTCGTATTGCAGCCAGGCGCCGCTGATCTCGCTCGATGGCGGATCGCCTTCCGACGGCAGCTTGTTCTTGCCGTTTGCGCCGCTGTTGTAGTCGTCGCCGAAGAGGCCGTACACGCGCGTGCCTTCCGCATACGCACTCCAGTTCGGCGCGAAAGCCCACAGATAACCCAATGTCAGGCGCAAGGTATTGGCCGTGCCCGGGTCGGCATAGCCTTCGGTGTTGATATGCGCGTAGCGATAGCGCAGGTCCAGCACGAAACCGCTGCCCGGATCGGAGTCCTTGTCGGCGGCGATTGCCGGATCCGCGGCGAGAATGCCCAGCGTCAGCGATGCCATCGACCCGATTGCGCGACGTCTCACGTGGAAATGTCCTCTGCCGGGCGGGACTCCACGCTATGCGAGTCGCCCACAACCAGCCAACTGACCGGAAGGCATGAGGGTATTCCGCTGCGCAAGCGTTGGTCCGGCGCGACGGGAACGCACCCTGGGAATTGCGCGGTGCGGGTGCCGTAACGTCGCTCCGCCGCGAGGCGGAGCGAATCCACTTCAGGACGGACGCCGCGATCGCGAACGATGCGGCGCCCGCCGGCAGCGCTGCGGTAACGTCAGAAGCTTGCCGTGACGGTCAACTGCGCCGAACGCGGAGCCTGGAAGCGCACCCCCTGAAGGAAGTTCGGATTGGTTTCGTTGGAAATGTCCGTCTGCAAATTCTGGTCGACTGCAATCGTCTTGCGCTGGTTGAACAGGTTGTACACGGAAAACTTCACCTGCAGCTTGCCCACGTCGCTGATCGGCATCAGGTAACTGATGCTGGCATCGAACGTGAAAGTCCATGGCAGCGTGCCATAGGCACCGCGCGGCGAGACCATGTAGACGCGATCTTCCGAGTGTTCGGAGTCGCAGTTCTCCACGCAAATGAAATTGCTGTGGTAGTTGGTGGCATCGTACGGGTTGCCGACACCGAACGCACTGATCGGACCGCCCGACAGAACACTCAGGTTGCCGCCGAACTGCCAGTGATCGGTGAGGGCGTAGGTGCCGCGCGCCTTGATCTGGTGGCGGTGGTCGTTGGCCAGGTAGCCGTAGTTCTGCAGGTTGACCCACGGATCGTCGAAATGCTCGGTGCGGCCCGTGTCGGAAAAGTCCGTGTCGGAATTGACCGGACCTTCCGCGTTGCCCTTGTTCCACGACAGCACGTACGACACGTTCAGCGCCCACTTGTCGTCCCACGCGCGATCGACCTGGAATTCCAGCGCCTGGTAGCTGCGCCTGGGCTTCACCCAGCCGCGCTGGCCGAGATAGGTGCCATCGGCGTCATACAGCGCCCAGCCCTGCTTGGACGTATCGATCGTGATGTAACCGTCGTTCACGCCGTCGCAATTGGTGTCGCCCCACACGGTCATCGGCTTGCCCGGGTTGCCCATGACGAAGCCGACGCCGCCGTTCTCGCCGCCGCACTGCGGCGTCGCGGTGATGCCCATGTCGTCGATCGCGTTGTGCAGCTTGCGATACGTTCCGCTGACGCCCCACGACCAGTTCTCGGCGAACATCTGCTGGAAGCCGAGGATCGCTTCGTCCTGGAACACCGGATCGATGTTCTTGTCGACCTCCGAGCGCAAGTCGCCGACCGTGCCATCTCCCTGCGATTCGTCGACCGCGCCGATCTGCGGCCCGAGGATCGGAACCGCGTAGCTCGCGCCGTTGCGCTGCTGGATGTTCCAGCCGTCGAAGCCGAAGAAGGTGCGTCGGTCGAGGAACGCGCCACCCTGCTTGATGTTGATGACGTTCGCGACCGGCAGGAAGTAGCGGCCGAGGTTGCCGAACAGCTTGGTCGTGCCGTCGCCGCGCATGTCCCACGAGAAGCCGAAGCGTGGCGCGAGCATGTTGTTGGTCTTGATGTACGAGCGGCCTTCGGCATCCTTGTTGTCGAAGCCGTCCAGGCGCAGGCCGGCGTTGAGCAGGAACGTCGGCGTGATGTTCCAGTTGTCCTCGAGGTAGTAGGCCGATTCGATCGTGCTGAAGTTGCCGAAGGTCGAGACCTGGCGCTGGCGCACATAGGCGTCATAGCCGGGCGGAACTATGCCGCCGTTGGCGAGGGTCGCGCCCGGGCTGGTCGGATTGACGTTGAACCGGACGCCGCCGGGCCCCGGATAAAACTGGTTGTAGGCCGAATCGTCGTCTTCGTGGTCGAGGCCGAAGCGCAGCAGGTGATCGCCGAGCTTCCACTCGAAATCGGCGCGCGCCGCCGTGCGGTTGTCCTGGCGGTCGATGACGGTCAGGTTGCTGGTGCAGCCGAGCGCGACGCCGGGCGACGGCACCGGATTGGTGCGCGCCACAGGATTGCATTCGACGTCACTGAGCGCACGGTTGAAGTTGCGGTGGTCGTTCTTGCCGTACAGAAGCTTCATCGACAGGTCGTTGGTCAGATACGAAGTCCAGGTCAGCGCCTCGCTGCGGCCGCCGGTATCGGCGAACACCTTGTCGGTGTTGAGGCCGCGCGCGCCGCTCCCGAAGTCGTACTCGTAGACCTTGCCGGTGCGGCTCGACGAATCGGAGAACGCGGTCAGCTCCAGCAGGTTCTTGTCGTTGATGTGCCAGTCGATCTTGCCGCCCCAGAACGCGCTGGGCACCTTGTTCAACGTGATGACTTCGCCGTCGTCGCTGGTATTGCGCGGCTTGTTGTCGCGCGCCTCATACATCAGGAAGAAGAACAGCTTGTCCTGGATCAGCGCACCCGACGCCCAGACGTTGAGCTTGGTGAGCGGATTGCGGTCGTCGGCATTGGCGACGTTCAACGTGCCGTCGGCGTTGTAGGCATTGCGGCCGGACGATTCCCAGGCCATCGGTTCTGTCGTCAGCTCCGTCCCGTAATGGAAATCGTTCGAGCCGGAACGCGTCACGGCGTTGACGACGCCGCCGGTGCTGCGGCCGAATTCGACCGAGTAGCCGCCGGTCTTGACCTGGAATTCCTGGTAGAAGTTGAACGGAGCCTCGGAAAAACCGTTGCGGTTGTAGAAATCCGTGACGTTGAGGCCGTTGACGTAGTACGAATTCTCGGCAATCGACGAGCCGCCGAACGTGATGCCGCCGAATCCGGCCGTGCCCTTGTTGACGCCCGGAGCCAGCAGCGCGACCGAGGCGACGGTCTGGTCGACCGGCAGGCGATGCAGCTCTTCGCGCGTGATGTTGGTCGCGATTTCGGTCGACGTCACGTCGACCACCGATGGAACACCGGTGGCCCTGACGACGATGCCTTCGAGCGCGGTGGGCTCGGCACCGACATTCGCGGTCGTTGCATTGCCCAGGCTTACGGTGATGTCGATTGCCTCGCCGACGCGCGCGCCGCCCTTGCTCGCTTCGAGCTTGTACTGGCCGATCGGCAGGAACGGAAAGCGGTAATTTCCCCTTTCGTCTGCGGTAACGCTGCGGGTCAGGCCGGTCGACGGGCTGGTCACCGTCACCGTCGCGCCTGCCGTGGTCTTGCCGACGACGGAACCGTCGTCGTTGGCTGCAAACGCCGGTGCGACGGCCAGCATCGACAGGCAAACCCCAATCGCCACGCACAACGTCTCTTTGCGCCAACTGCGCATTATGCGAGTCATCATCTTGTTCCCCTCCCCATGAAGAGCTGTTTATTTTGCGAACGTCGGGCTACCTTTCTGCGCGACCTCCCGGCGCGGGTAACATCTGCCACGTGAAGTCGTAGTCCCACTGGTTGAAATACAAATTACCCCCATCCCATTCGGCCTCGCCGCGCTGCAGGTCCACCGTTTCCGAGCGGAAGAATTTCTTCGGCGGCACGAAGTCGCGGCCATAGTCGTCGTTGAACGCGATGCGGTACGCATCGAGTCCGCCGAGGTAAAAACCGGCGATCGCCGGATCGGGACTGTCGAGGCGGCCGAAGGTCACGTCCATCGGAATCCAGCCGTACGGCGTGATGTACAACCAGCCCCAGTCGTGCAGGTTGTTGTACGTGCCGTCGGAGAAGATCATGCCGGACTGCCAGCGCGTCGGAATGCCGTTGAGCCGCAGCAGGGTCATCAGCAGCAGCGTCTGCTGGCCGCAATCGGCGTGCCCCGCATGCAGCGCGTAATCGCTGATGTTGCTGATCGTCGAATACTCGAGTGCGCCGGCCCATGGCACCTGGTCGACGGCCGCGTAGAGCTTCTGCGCGATGCGCCACGGATTCTTTTCGTCGCCGACGATCTGGCGCGAGAACAGGCGCATGTCCTGCGTAAACAAAATGTGCGGCGGACGCTCCCCGACGTAGGGAGCCAGGTCGGCCGTTATCGCCGTCGCGACCGTCTTGTCGGCGTCGACGACGTGGTATTGCGCGTAGATGGTCAATTCGTACGTGATCGAAAACTTCGTCGGCTTGCCTGTCGTGGCAACCTTTTCCAGAAATACCGTTCGCTGCAATGTGGATTCCGGCGCAATGCTGTGGGCCGGCGGATCGCTGGAAATGAACTTCAGGTCTTCCTGCTGTCCCGGCAGCGCGCGCGCATAGGGAATCCAGGCACGGATCGTCTTGCCGGCCGGCACCGCATCGGCCTTGACCGTCAGCGATTGCGTCACGCGCACGCGCCGCGGTGCGACGCTGCTGCGACGCTGCGCGAGCGCGGCATCGCGTACTTCCACGTGGTGTGCATTGGCCGACTCCATCGGCCCGTCGACGATCGGCTTTTGCTCCTTGCGTCGATCGCGCGCCTGCGCACTGAGCCGGTACAAATTCGAGGGCGCGCGCTGGAAATACAGCAGGCGCCCGTCGATGGTGCGGTGCTCGAGCAGTCCGCGCGCGTCCCAGGCCGCGAATTCGTCATCGCCCAGATCGGGAATCTGCTGCCGGATGCGGGCCTTGACATCGGCTTGGGTCAGCGTGAAATCGAGCAGGATGCGGCGCATGCGCTCGCGCTGGAATTCGAACGCCTTGCGCATCGGCGCGGCGAGCGTCGTGTCGGCTGTCGCTTCTGTGATGGTCGCCTCCGCCGCGGCGAACTGGCCGGAATCGACTTGTGCGATGACATCGCCCAGCAGCCGGTCGGACGTGATGTCGGCGCCGATCGTCGGACAGGAAAACAACGCCAGCATGAGCAGGAGCAACCTGGCCGATGCCGAGCGCGCAGAACAGGTTTCTGCGCATCGTTTTGCCGGCATCGTTCTGTTCACGTTGCAGCCGCTCCCCGCATTCGACCCATCCCCGGATTGCTGTCTACCACGGTTGAAACTTGTCGTCAATAATTTATGCTGGTATTGTTATTTACAGGAATCATTAATTCCTTACCCCGGGATGCTCTGGGACGGCCCGGGTAGAACGGGCCTTTGGCGACGACTAACGAGGATCGGCTGATACTCTGCGACTCGCATGGCGCGATATCGCGGAGTCGCCGTCTGACAGGGGCAGGATATTGGATTGCACTCGTATACATTTTCGCATCGCAACGGCACTGGCCCTGGCAGTCGGTGCGGCTTCGGCCTGCGCGGCAGATCAGGTCACCCTGCCGGTTCCGGCGCACGGGGTCATCGGCGTCGAAGCTGCGCAGCTGACACCCGAATTCTGGATCGCGCGCCTGGCGCAACCGGACCTGATCGTGCTCGATCCGGCGACGATCGCCGCGCGCAACGACAGGCTGCTGCACGTCGACGGTTCGATGCACGACCTGCGCGCATTGCCGCCAACGCTGACACGCGAGCAGGTTGACGGCTGGATCAAGGCCATGTCGGAACGTCCGACGCGGCCGCTGTTCGACGCCGACGGCAAGCCGTTGTCGTCCGCACGGATTGACGCGCTGGTGGCCAATCTGGCGCTGCCGGCCATTCCGGAAAGGCCGCCGACGCGCTACGGCCTGGTGGTCCATCGCGCTGACCTGCGCACCTTCCCGTCTGCGTTGCGCGCCTACAGCCGACCCGACGATCACGACATCGATCGGTTCCAGGAAAGCGCGATGTTTCCCGGCACGCCGGTAGTCATCGCGCACCAGAGCGCCGACGGCGACTGGTGGTTCGTCGTGAGCCCGCGCTATGCGGCGTGGGTCGACAAGCGCCACATCGCCGAAGGCAGTGCGGAACAGGTATTCGGCTACGTCGACAGGAAACCCTATCGCATCGTCACGGGAGCAGCCGCGACGACGGTGCACACACCGGAGCAGCCGGCGCTGTCCGAGCTGCGCCTCGACATGGGTACGCGCGCGCCGCTGCTGGCCGACTGGCCACCCGGCAAGCCGGTCAATGGCGAGCTTGCCTACGCGTCGCACGTGATCGAACTGCCGCTGCGCGGCGAAGACGGCAGCCTGAGCCTGGTGCCGGCGCTGCTGCAGAAGAACACCGATACGCAGGGCGACTACCTGCCGCTGACGCGTGCCAATATCCTGCGCCAGGCGTTCAAGTTCCTCGGCGAACGTTACGGTTGGGGCCACTCCTACGATGCGCGCGACTGCAGCGGATTCGTCTCGGACGTCTACAGCAGCATGGGACTGCGCATGCCGCGCAACACGCGCGACCAGAGCGTAAGCCCGGGCCTCGAACATCGCAGCTTCGGCGATGCCGACGACCGCGAGACGCGATTGGCCGCGGCGCGCGCATTGCAGGTCGGCGACCTGGTCTACATCCCCGGCCACGTCATGATGACGATCGGCTTGATCGACGGCGTGCCCTATGTCATCCACGACACGACCGGCCTGAGCTATCGCGGCCGTGACGGATCGAGGATCCACGTCGACCTCAACGAAGTGTCGGTGTCGCCGCTGACGCCGCTGCTGTTCAACGACACGCAGACCTATGTGGACCGCATGACCAGCATCGTGCGGATTCGCCCCGACGCCGCGAAGGAAACGCCCACGCCGCCATGAATCCGCATCGATGAAAATCACCGACATCCGCTTCGGCATGCTGCACGTGCCGCTGAAGACCCCGTTCAAGACCGCGCTGCGCACCGTCGACGCGGTCGAGGACATCGTCGTCATGATCAACACCGACAGCGGGCATGTCGGTTACGGCGAGGCGCCCGCCACTGCCGTGATCACCGGCGACACGCACGGTTCGATCGTCGAGGCGATACGCCACTACATCTCGCCGCGCCTGATCGGCGCCGACATCGCCGACCTCAATCGCATCACCCTGCTGATCCAGGGTGCGATGGAGAAGAATTCGAGCGCAAAGGCCGCCGTCGAGATCGCCGTGTACGACTTGTGGGGACAGCTGTACAACGCGCCGCTGTACCGCCTGCTCGGCGGCGGCGACCCGGTGATCACGACCGACATCACGATCAGCGTCGACACGATCGACAAGATGGTGGCTGACTCGATCAGCGCGGTCGAGCGCGGCTTCGATTCGCTCAAGATCAAGGTCGGCAAGGACATCGGCGTCGATGTCGAGCGCGTCAAGGCGATCTATGCCGCCGTCGAGGGGCGCGCGCTGTTGCGCCTCGATGCGAACCAGGGCTGGACCGCGAAGCAGGCGGTCTATGCGCTGCACCTGCTCGAGGATGCCGGCGTGCGGCTCGAACTGGTCGAGCAGCCGGTCAAGGCGCAGGATCTGGACGGCATGAAGTACGTCACCGAGCGTGTGCAGACGCCGATCATGGCTGACGAAAGCGTGTTCGGCCCGCCCGAAGTGATCGACCTGATCCGCATGCGCGCCGCCGACATCATCAACATCAAGCTGATGAAGACGGCGGGACTGTCCAACGCGATCCGCATCGCCGACATCTGCGCGATGTACCAGGTCGAGTGCATGATCGGCTGCATGCTCGAGACCAGCATCAGCGTCGCGGCCGCCGTGCACCTGGCGGTGGCCAAGTCGAATGTCATCACCAAGGTCGATCTCGACGGCCCGTCGCTTTGTGCGTTCAACCCGGTCGACGGCGGCGTGATCTTCCGCGAATCCGAGATCACGATCACCGACGCGCCGGGCCTGGGCATTCGCGAGATTCGCGGCCTGCAGCCGCTCGGCTGACGCCTGCCGCGAACTGCCGATGTCCCCCCTGCTGAAAATTCGCGCCGAGCGCGACCAGATGTCGGCGATCGAGCGGCGCATCGCCGATTTCATGGTCGAAAACTCGCATCTGCTGCGCGATTATTCGTCGCAGCAACTGGCCAATGCATTGAAGATCAGCCAGTCGAGCGTCGTGAAGTTCAGCCAGAAGCTAGGCTTCAAGGGTTACCCGGATCTCAAATACTCGATCGGCGAAGCGATCGCGCGCGGCGATGCCGGCGAGGTCGCCGGCAATGGCGAACCCAAATGCGACGATCCGCATGGCGCACTGGCCGAGAGCCTCTGGCAGAGCAAGGCCCTGGCCGAGCAGGAAACGCGGCTGATCAATCCGTCGGCGGGCGTCGACGCGATCGCCGCGGCGATCGGCGCGAGCGGCAAGGTCTTCATCATCGGCCTCGGCGAGGACGGCATACCGGCGCGCGCGTTTGCCATGCGCCTGTCGATGCTCGACATCCTGACCGTGCATCATTTCGATGCCGTGCTGATGACCGCGAATATCGCGACCGCAGCCAGCGGCGACGTACTCATGGTGTTTTCCGAATTCGGCCAGCAGCCGGCGCTGGCGAAGATCAGCCGTCAGTTCCGCGAACAACGCGGCAAGGTGATCTCGGTCACGCGCCACACCGCCAATCCGCTGCGCATGTACGCCGACCTGTCGCTGCTCGTCTCCGCGCACGACGATCGCGCGCACATCGAGCCGCTGCTCTATCAATCGGCGCTGCGTCATCTGCTCGACATGATCTTCGTGCTGCTCTGCGACGAAGGCCGCCTGGCGCAGCTCGAGGCGAATCGCCATCGCATCCAGGGCCTGCTCGAACCATGAGCTTTCTCCGCCTTCGATCCAGGCCTGCGCAAGCTGCTCCTGTATCGCGTCACTCCTCCGCGCGGGAACTCGGGCTGCGCACCCGGCTCGGCGCGATCGCGTGGGCTGCGGTTGCGTTGATGTCCTGCTCGATGCAACGCGTCGAACGCACCCCGCTGTCGAGCGCGTTGCCGTGGTCCGAAGCGCGCCAGCTCGTGCTGGTGACGACTCCGGACTGGAACGCCAGCCAAGGCACCCTGCGTACGTTTGCTCGTGACGGCGATCGCTGGCATGCGGTTGGCGCCGCAGCGCCAATCGTCATTGGACGCACCGGTGCGGCATGGGGGCTGGGTCTGCATCCGGCCCAGCCCGGACTGCAGAAGCAGGAAGGCGACGGGCGCAGTCCGGCCGGGGTATTCACGATCGGCACGGCGTTCGGCTATGCGGCGTCGGAACCGACCGCCCTGCCCTACGAGGCGTTGGGAGTCGACGAATACTGCGTCGATGTCGCCGGCTCGCCGTTCTACAACCGCATCATCGACGCAGCCAAGGCCGGCAATGCGGCGGTCGCCGGCTCGACCGAGCCGATGCGCCGCGACCTGCACGAGAATGGCGACGAGGCCTACAAGATCGGTTTCGTGATCGAGCACAACCCGCGCGGCGTGGCCGGCGCCGGCAGCTGCATCTTTGCGCATTTGTGGAAAACGCCGCAGACCGCGACGGCCGGCTGCACCGCCATGACCGAAGCGGCCATGCGCGATTTGCTCGGCTGGCTGAAAGCCGACGCACATCCGGTGTTTGTGCTGCTGCCCCAAGTCGAATACCAACGTCTCCGGGCACCATGGCAGCTGCCATGAGCTCGTCGTTCCGGCGAAGAACTCGACAACAGCGGTCCTGCTCGAGCCGGAATCCAGTCCTTCCACCCGATTTTCCGGAGGCCTGGATCGCGGCGGTTGCCGGATGACGGGCAGGAAAATTCAAGGAGGTCGCGGATGACACGACAGAACACGAGATTCCATGCGTCACCCACCGTGCGCATCCTGATCGGCCTTGTTGCCGGCGCACTGGGCGGACTGCTGCTGGTCTGGCTCGACCCGGCCATGGCCTCGGCGTCCGCCGATGTCGCGCAACCGCTGGGACGGCTCTGGCTCAACGCGTTGCAGATGACGGTCGTGCCGCTGGTGTTCGCCCTGGTCGTGGTCGGCGTCAGCGCGGCAAACGATGCTGCCGCATCCGGCCGCACGGCGCGCCGCGCGATGATCGTCTTCGCCCTGCTGCTCTCCGCTGGCGCGATATTCGTCGCAATCGTCGCGCCGCTGCTGCTGTCGCTGCTGCCGCGCGACCCGGCGCTGATCGAAAAGCTGCGCGCGACAATGCCTGCGCTCGCTGCCAACAATGCGGCCGCGCCGGGACTGGGCGACTGGATCGCGACCATCATCCCGAGCAACGCGCTGGCTGCCGCGGCGCAGAGCGCGATGCTGCCGCTGGTCGTGTTCGCCCTGTTCTTCGGTTTCGCGCTGACGCGGATCGACGCCGCGCGGCGCGCGCGCATGATCGAATTCTTCCAGGCGATCGCCGACACGATGATCCAGATCGTGCGCTGGGTGCTGTGGGCCGCGCCGCTCGGTGTGTTCGCGCTCGTGCTCGGCGTGTGCGCTCGCACCGGATCCGGCGTGATCAGCGCACTGGGCTGGTACATCGCGCTGCAGTGCTCGATGTACCTCACGGTCACGATCCTGCTCTACCCTGCCGTGGTCCTGTTCGGCGGCGAGCGCCTGCGCACGTTCGCCGCGGGCATCCTGCCGGCGCAGGTCGTGGCCGCGAGTACGCAGTCTTCGCTCGCCTCGCTGCCGGCGATGATCGAGAGTGCCCGCACGCGCCTTGGCCATCCGGCCGGCGTCGTCGCGCTGGTGCTGCCGATGGCGGTGTCGCTGTTCCGTATCACCAGCCCGATGCAGTACCTCGGTGCCGCGACGTTCGTTGCCTGGATCTACGGCATCGACGTCAGCGTCGCGCACCTGGCCGTCGCGACCGCGCTCGCGGTCGTGTTGAGCCTCGGCGCGGTCGGCTTGCCGGGCCAGGTCAGCTTCATGGCGGCCACCATGCCGGTGACCTCGGCCATGGGTCTGCCGATCGAACCGCTCGGCCTGCTGCTCGCGGTCGACACGATTCCGGACGTCTTCGCAACGGTGGGAAATGTCAGTGCCGACCTCGTCGCCAGCAGTCTGGTGGCGCGCGGCACGCGGCACGAAGGCGCGTCGGACTGAAAATCCGACCGCGTCCAGCCGAAAATACCATATTTGTATCAATGTGTTGCGGAACCATCTTCAGGTCGGCAATACGCCGGAAGGCGTCCGGCAAGCACATCGCCAGTCGCGCTTGAGCGTGCCCATGTGGGGTCGGGCCTACCGTCGAAAGCATCGTTCCACCCACGTCTTTCGCTGCGCCGCACGATCGGCTAGAATGAGCGGCTAATTCAATCAATGCGTTAGAACGGATTTCCGCCATGAAAGTACTTTCCTCTCTCAAGTCCGCCAAGCAGCGCCACCGCGACTGCAAGATCGTGCGCCGTCGCGGCAAGGTCTTCGTGATCTGCAAGAGCAATCCGCGCTTCAAGGCTCGCCAGCGCTGATCGCGCTTTCCCTCCAGCCGCTGAACCATCAGTCGCTGAACGCCAGTGTGATCCGGGTTTGAGTTTACGAACTCGAATCTGATACAACGGCGGGCGCGGGGGCTTTACTGATACTGGAGGCTTGCATGTTCAATCGTCTGTATTCCGTCGCACTTGGCGTTGCGGTGATTGCTGCTGCCGGCTTGCCGTCAGCACAGGCCGAAACCCTGCTGATGCAAAGAGTGCAGCAGGAACGGGGCGTGTCCCTGCCAACGCGGGGCATGACCATGGCCCGTGTCGAGCAGCAGTTCGGCGCGCCGTCGAGCAAGCTTGATCCGCGCGGTGGCGATGCGCCGCTGCATCCCGTCATCAATCGCTGGGTCTACGATCGCTTCACGGTCTATTTCGAGCGCGACCGCGTCATCGATGCCGTCGTCAACAAGGCCAGTCCGACCGAGATCGGTCCGAAGGGCGCCGTTTCGACCCAATGAGTTCGTCCAGCTATCGCCTGCCTGCGGAATGGGAGCCACAGGCAGGCGTGCTGGTTGCCTGGCCGCACGACCAGACCGACTGGGCGGAGCGCCTCGCCGAGGTCGAGACAACCTATGTTGCCCTGGTCGGCGCAATCGCCCGCTTCGAGCCGGTGCTGGTCTGTGTCGCTGACGTCGCCGTACGCGAGCGCGCGCATGCTCTGCTCGCTGCCGCGCGAATCCCGCTGCAACGGATTCGTTTCGTCGAGATCGAATACGACGATACCTGGCTGCGCGACTCCGGTCCGATCTCCCTCGTCGGTGACGGCGCCTTCCTGCTCAATGATTTTCGCTTCACCGGCTGGGGCGGCAAGTTCAACGCCAGCCGCGACGATCGCCTGATCGAGGGCCTGTTCGCGCGCAACGTGTTCTGCGCGGCAGCCGAGCATCAGCGCGTCGATTGGGCGCTCGAGGGCGGCGCCATCGAATCCGACGGCGCCGGAACCCTGCTCACGACCTGGCGTTGCCTGCACCAGCGTCATCCGGAACAGAGCCGCGAGCAGATGAATCGCATCTTCGCCGACCACCTCGCCGCCCGGCGCGTGCTGTGGCTCGAGCACGGCTACCTGCAGGGCGACGACACCGACGCGCACATCGATACGCTGGCGCGATTTGCGCCGCAGGACACGATCGTCTTCCAGGCGTGTCAGGACAACACCGACCCGCACTTCGACGAACTGGCGCGCATGCGCGCTGAACTGGCCGCCTTGCGCACGCGGCTCGACGCGCCGTACCGCTTGCTGGAATTGCCCTGGGCGCAGCCGATCGTCGATGACGGCCGCCGCCTGGCGGCGTCCTACGCCAACTACCTGGTGCTCGACGATGCGGTGCTCGTGCCGGCTTATGGCGACAAGGCCGACACGGCGGCGTCTGAAGTCATTGGTCGCGCGCATCCCGGCCGCGAAGTCGTTCAGGTACCATGCCGTGCCCTGATCTGGCAGAACGGCAGCCTGCATTGTGTGACGATGCAGTTGCCGCGAGGATTGCTGGCATGAGCAAATCGCTGCGCGTTGCACTGCTGCAGGAACGCGACCACGGCAGTGTCGCGGCCAATCTCGACGCGATCGAAGCGGGCCTGCGCGAAGCGCACCGCGCCGGCGCCGAACTGGTGCTGCTGCAGGAACTGCACAACGGCCCATACTTCTGCCAGCACGAAAGCGTCGACGAGTTCGAGCGCGCCGAATCGATTCCGGGGCCGAGCACGCAGCGCATCGGCGCGCTGGCCGAGGAACTTCGCCTCGTCGTCATCGCGTCGCTGTTCGAACGGCGCGCGGCGGGCCTCTATCACAACACGGCTGTCGTGTTCGATCGCAGCAGGGACATCTGCGGCAAGTATCGCAAGATGCACATTCCGGACGATCCGGCGTTCTACGAGAAATTCTATTTCACGCCGGGCGACCTGGGCTTTCATCCGGTTGCGACCTCGGTCGGCAAGCTCGGCCTGCTCGTCTGCTGGGACCAGTGGTATCCGGAAGCCGCGCGCCTGATGGCGCTCGCCGGCGCCGATATCCTGCTCTACCCGACCGCGATCGGCTGGGATCCGGGCGACGCCGACGCCGAGAAGGACCGTCAGCGTGACGCCTGGATCACCGTGCAGCGCGGACATGCCGTTGCCAACGGCCTGCCATTGCTTGCCTGCAACCGCATCGGATTCGAGGCCGCTCCCGACGGCGGCCGCGGGCTGCAGTTCTGGGGCTCGAGCTTCGTCGCCGGGCCGCAGGGCGAACTGCTCGCGCAGGCTGCGACCGATCGCCGCGAACTGCTGACCGTCGACATCGACCTGCAACGCAGCGAGGCCGTGCGCAGGATCTGGCCGTTCCTGCGCGACCGGCGCATCGATGCCTACGCGGATCTGCTCAAGCGCTTTCGCGATTCAGACAGCTGAAGAGCCTTGAACGCGGAATTGCGCAGATGGACGCGGATGCAAGAGAAATACTGTTATCCATGCGCGGTGATCCGCGCAAATCTGCGTTGATCCGCGTCAAAATCCTTCTTCTTCAATCCGCGTCAGACCCCACTTGTTGATGAACGATTCCACCCAGGCAACTTCCACTGTCGCCGCTCAGCCGATCGCCCATGCAAGTCGCGAAGGTGTCGACTACACCCTACTGGGCACGGCGCACGTATCGCGCGCCAGCGTCGAGGCCGTGCGCGAGCTGATGCGCACCGGCACGTTCGACGCGGTCGCGGTGGAATTGTGCGAGCCGCGCTATCGTGCGCTGTGCGATCCCGAATCGTGGCGCAACCTCGACCTGCTCCAGGTGATCCGCGACGGCAAGGCCGGCATGGTCGCCGCGAACCTCGCGCTGTCGGCCTACCAGCGCCGCCTGGCCGAGCAGTTCGGCATCGAACCCGGCGCGGAGATGAAGGCGGCGGTCGATCTTGCCAACCAGGCCGGCATGCCGATCTGGCTGATCGACCGCGATGTCGGCGTGACCTTGCGCCGCGCCTATCGCAGCGTGCGCCTGCGTGATCGCCTCGGCATCCTGTCGGGCCTGATCGCCAGCATCTTCGAGCGCAGCGAGATCGCCGAGGAAGACATCGAGAAGCTCAAGCACGGCGACATGCTGCAGAGCGCGTTCAGCGAGTTTGCGCAGCAGTCCGAGCCGCTCTATCGCAGCCTGATCGGCGAACGCGACAGCTACATGACGGCGCGCTTGCGCGAGGAAGGAAGCAGCGGAAAAGCAAGGAAGGTTCTGGTCGTGATCGGCGCCGGTCACCTCGGCGGAATCGAGCGGGAACTCGGCGCGCAGCAGGAGCCGCCGGAAAGCGTCGTGGCAACCTTGCGCCAGCCGCCGCCGCCGGCGCGCTGGCCCAGGTGGATCGGCCTCGGCGTGCTGGCGGTGATCTTCGCCGCCATCGCCTATGCGTTCACCCGCGGCGCCGATTTCGGTGTACTGGCCCTGCGCGACTGGATCCTGTTCACCGGCCTCGGGGCCGCGCTCGGCGCATTGCTCGGCGGCGCGCATCTGCTGAGCGTCCTGACCGCATTCGTCATTGCGCCACTCAAGCCGTTCCGCCCGCTGGTGCCGTCCGGCGCATTCAGCGCCGGCGTGGAAATGTGGCTGCATCGCCCGCGTGTGGCAGACTTCGAATCGCTGCGTGACGACGTGCTCGACTGGCGCGGCTGGTGGAAAAACCGCGTGTCGCGCACGCTGCTCGTGTTCATGTTCACGAATTTCGGCATGATGATCGGCGAATATCTGGCCGGCATCCGCATCCTCAATCGTTTGATATGACGTGAAACTCTCCCGAATCATCTTCAAGCCGAAATGGCAGGACAAGGACGCAGCGACGCGTCTGGCCGCCGTCACCGCCGATGCCGATCCCGAACTGATCGCGGCCCTGCCGGAACTTACCCGCACCGATCCCGACGCGCGCATCCGGCTCGCTGCACTCAAGCGCCTGGGTGACTACGAGCGCTGGCGCGAACGCTCCACCGGCGACAGCGACGGCGACGTGCGACGCATCGCCCGATCGACCTATGTCGCGCTGCTGTGTTCCGGTGCCGCCAATTGCCCACCGCTGGCCCGGCTGATCTCGGAACTGGAAACCCTTTCGCCGCAGGAGCTGGAGTCCGTCGCGACCGCAGCGCTGAACCGCGACCTGCGCGCCGCCGCGCTTGCGCGTGTGTCGCGCCCCGCCCTGCTCGCCGAGCGTGCCGGCGCCGATCCGGATCCGGCGTTGCGCCTGATGGCGCTCGAGCGCGTGAGCGATCCGCTGCTGCTGCAGCGGATCGCGGAGCGGGCGCGCAAGTCGGACAAGATCATCAGCCGCCGCGCAAGCGAACGCGTCGAAGCGATGCGTATCGACGCCGGCGACGCCGGCGCGATCGGCACGCGTGCACGCCTGCTGTGCGAACGCGTCGAGTTGTTGCTGCGCAATCCGGGCTCGGCCGACGGCGCTGCGCGGGCAGCGATCGAACAGGACTGGGGCAGCCTCGGCGCCGATGTGCCCGCTGCGCTGGCGGCCCGCTTCCAGGGCGCGCTCGCACTGCTGTCCCGCATCGCGGCGTCGGCGGATTCGCGGCCGCGCGAGCGCAAAGAGGACACGCACGACGTCGCTATCGCAGCGCCTGCGGCGGAGCCATCCGTGCGCCCGGCTCCAACGGCCATGATCGTCGACCTGCCGGTAGAGCCCGAGACGATCAGCGAGGCGGTCGCGTCCCGTGCCCGCTTCGACGCTGCACTCGCGGCCGCGGCCGAAGAGGCCAGGCGCGAACGGGAGCGCCGCTCGGCGGCGCTCGACGCAATCGAAGGCGCCGTGTCACGTCTTGAATCTGCGCTGGACGCCGGCGATACCGCGGCGGCCCAGTCGGCGCACGCCGAACTCGACGCGCTCACGCAAGTCGCCGGCAAGCTTCCCGGCACGATCGAGCACAAGCTTGCGCCATTGAACACGCGCCTGGCCGAGTTGCGGAAGTGGCAGCATTGGTCGAACCAGCGTCGCCGCCGGACACTTTGCGACGAAATCGGGGCGCTGGCGACGGCTGGCCTGCATCCTGACGCCGTCGCGACGCGCGTGCACGAGGCGCGCGCCGAGTGGCAGCGGCTCGACGCAATGGAAGGTGCCGACAAGCCGCCACCGCCGGGCGGACTGGCGCGGCGGTTTTTTGCTGCCTGCCAGCACGCGCTCAAACCGGCGCAGGCCTACTTCGAAAAACGCGATACCGTGCGCGATGCGCACCGCAGCGGGATCGAGGAGCTTTTGGCGCGCGCCTCTCCGGCTCAGGCGCAAGGCGCCGACTGGAAGACGCTGTCGGCACTGCGGCGTGAACTGGCCGGTGCGCTGCGCGCGCTCGACACGTTGAGTCCGCGCGACCGCAACCAGTACGCACGGCGCATCAAGGATGCGATCGCAACAGTCTCGCCGCGCATCGAAGCGCACACGTCCGGCGTCGAACAGGCCAAGGCACGGCTGATCGAGCAGGCGCAGGCTTTGTCGCTACATGCCGAACGCGGCGCGGCACGCGCGGCGCGCGAGCTGCAGCAGCAATGGACCTCGCTCGGCGAGGGCATCCGCTCGACCGACCAGAAGCAGTGGCGCGAATTCCGCGCCGCCTGCGATCGCGTATTCGCCGCGCTCGACGCCGGGCGCAAGGAGCGCGATACCCAGGCTGCCGCGCTGACCGGACAGGCACAGGCAGTTGTCGACGAAGCCGAACTGCTCTCGAACGACGCCGCCGTGGACGCCGAAACGCTCGAGGCTCGGCGGCGCGAACTCGAATCGCGCTGGCGCAGCGTCGCCGGCAGCGACCAGCGCATGGAGTCGCGCTGGCGCAAGGCACTCGAACGCCTGACGGCGCGCGCGGCCGAGGGGGCCCGCGAAAAGCGCCTGGCGCGCTACTCGGTCGCGTTGCGCAAATATGCGCTGTTGCGCGAACTCGAGCGCGGCCTTCAGTCGGCCGAACTGCTCACGCCGCGCTGGGACGCCGAAGGCGCACTGCCTTCCGCGTTTGACGCGCCGCTGGCGTCGCGCTGGGCGCGCGCATGTCGCGAGCATGCGCTTGCCGAGCCCGCCGAATCCGACGAGGCGGCACGCGAGCTGCTCGTGCGCCTCGAATTCGGCGCGGGCCTGCCTTCGCCGGCAGAAGATCGCCAGCGACGCATGGACCATCAGGTGGCGCGCCTGTCGGCGCGCATGCGCGGCGGCACGAGCCTGACACCCGCGCGCGAACTCGACGAGTTGCTGGCGGCGTGGTTCGGACAGCCGCCCGTCTCCGACGAACTCGAGCAGCGCTTCGAACGAGCCGCGCGCGCCGCCGTCGACACGCTGCCCTGAGTCAACCCGCCGCAGGCGCCGTCAGCTTGCGCGAGCGCGCATTGCGAATCAGGCGCTTCAGCGACAGGCTCATGTCGTCGAGCAGCGAGTAGATCGTCGGCAGCACGAGCAGGCTGACCAGGGTCGAGAAGACCAGACCGCCGGCGATGGCGCGTGCCATCGGGTAGTACGGCGGGCCGTCGCCGCCGATCGACGCATTCGAGATGCACAGCGGCACCATGCCGAGAATCGCCGTGCCCATTGTCATCAGGATCGGCCGCAGGCGATCCATCGCGCCCTGCACCAGCGCTTCGCGCCGCAACATTCCGGTGTGACGCAACTGGTTGATGTGCACGATCATGACGATGCCGTTGTTCACGACCACGCCCATCAGGATCAGCACGCCGATCGACGCCATGATCGAATAAGTCGTACCGGTGAGCCAGAACAGCCAGAACACGCCGAAGATCGAGAACACGAACGTCGTCAGGATCGCTGCCGGATAGATCAGCGATTCGAACATCGCGCACATGACGACGTAAACCAGCACCAGCGCGATCAGCAGGTTGAAGCCCATCTTCTTGCCGGCGTCATCGTCGCGGTTGAAATTCTCGCCGAACGTCCAGCGATAGCCGGCTGGCAATTGCACGCCCTGCATCGCGCCCGTGATCGCCTTGCGTGCATCCTCGCTGGTCGCGCCTTCGGCAAGGTTCGCCTTGATGCCCAGCGAGATCTGGCGGCTTTCGCGCTCGATCACCGAGGAAGCGTTGCGCGTCTGCACGTCGACCATCGACATCAGCGGGATCTGGCTGCCGTCCGGCCGCCGCACCTTGAAGTCGCCGAGATCATCCAGGCTCTGCGCATCCGCACCGCGGAAACGCAGCCACACCGGCAGCTGGCTGTCGCTGCCGTGAAAGTCCTTCAGGCGCATGCCGCGCAATGCAATCGCGATGAACTGGGCGACGTCGTTCGCGGAAAAGCCATATTCCTTGGCCTTGTCGCGATCGACGCGCACGGACAACTCGCGGTTGCCACTGTCCTGGTCGGCATTGACGTCGCGCAGCACCGGCACCTGGCGCAGGATGCCGATCACGGTGCCCGACAGTTCGCGCAGCACCTGGCCCGAATCGCCGACCAGGCTCAGGTTGATCGTCTTGTCGCTGCCGGACCCGTTGTCGTTGAAGTCGAACATGACTTCGCCGATCGGAACCTTGGGCAGCTCCTTGCGCAGTTTTTCCAGCACGACCTTCGTGCTCGGGCGGTCCTTGTCCTTCTTGTCGAACAGGATCGAGGTGAACGTGTCGGTGGCGTCTTCGGCGTAGCGGCTATAGATGTTCTTGATGTGGAACTCGGCACGGTGCGCGTTGAGATACGTTTCGATCTTGTCGACCGACGCCTTCAGCTCCGCCAGCGGATAGAGCGCGTTCAGCCGGTAGCCGATGAACATGCGGTCGCTTTCGCCGGCCGGGAACATGTCGAACTTCGTGTGCGCGGCCGGACCGGCGATGCTGACGAGCAGCAGCAGCAGCAAACCGACCATGGTCCAGCGACGATGACTCAGCGTCGTGGCAATGAAGCGCCCGTAGGCGCCCTGCACGCGCGTGATGATGTTCTTGCGGCCGATGAACTTCGGCGGCGGCAGCCGCGCCGACAGCATCGGCACGAGGCTGACCGCGACCAGCCACGAGGCCAGATGCGCGATCGCCATCGTGATCGCGACCTGGGTCAGGAAGATGCTGATGTTGTCCTTCTCGCCGAACACCATCGGCAGGAACACGATGATGCTCGACATCGTGCCCGCAGCAATTGCGATGCCGACAACCTGCGTACCCTGCACCGCGCAGTACCACGGCTTGTCCGGGAAGCGCTCGCGATAGTGATAGATGCTCTCGACCACGACCACCGCGTTGTCGACGAGCATGCCTACCGCCAGCAGCAATCCCATCATCGACAGGATGTTCAGCGTCATGCCGAACATCTGCAGGCAACCGAGCGTGATGACGAAGCAGATCGGAATCGCCAGCGACACCATCAGCGTCGACGGCCAGTCGCGCAGGAAGAAGAACAGCACGAAGACCGACAACAGCGTGCCTTCGAGGCCGGCCTGGCTGAGTTGGCTCAGGCTCTCGGTAACCGACGCCGCCTGATCGCCCAGCGCGTAGATCTGGATGCCCTTCAATTCCGGCTCCTGGCGGATGCGCTCGACTTCCGCCATCACGGCGCGGCCGACCTCGACCAGATTGGCGCTGCGCTCCTTGGAAATGTCGACCGCGACGGCAGGACGCTGATCCAGGTGGCGCGCGTAGGTCAGGCGCCCCGGCTTCACGTTCACGTCGGCGACGTCGGCGAGCTTGAGTCCCTTGTCGTTGATCGCCATCGAGCGGATTTCCTCGACGCTGCGCCACTCGCCGACCGGCTGCACGTGGTAGCGCGTCGCGCCGTCCTTGATCAATCCGCCGGACGCGGAGAAATTGGCGTTGTTGAGGCGCTGGTAAAGGTCGTTGAGGCCGACGCCTGCCGCGCTCAGCCGATCCGAATCGATTTCGATCTGGACTTCGCGCGGCGCGACACCTTCGATCTTGACCTGGGCGACGCCCGGCAGCCGCTCGAGCGGCCGCTTCAGCTCGCGATCGAGCAGTTCGTACGCGTTGGTCAGGTCGTGATCGGCCGAAACGCGCAGGTTCAGTACCGGCTGGTCTGCGGTCGAACCCTTGAATATCTGGTAGCGGGTCAGGTCCGAGGGCAGGTCGGCGCGGATCGCCTCGATCTTCTCGCGTGCCTCGACCGCCTTGACCGCGGTGTCCTGGCCCCACTTGAACTGCATCTCGATATTGACGCCATCGGCGCGCGTGACCGAGTTCATGCGCTGGATGCCGGTCAGCGTCGACAACGCTTCCTCGACCGGGCGCGTCACCGTGCGCTCGACTTCAGACGGCGTCGACCCCTGGTACGGCAGGCTGACCGCGAGGAACGGAAACTGGATGTCCGGCATCGACTCGAGCGGCAGGCGGAACGCCGCGATCAGTCCGATCACGGTCATCGACACGAAGACCATGATCACGGTGACCGGACGCTTGAGACTGAGCTCGGCGAGCGTCATGCCCCCCTCTCCAATAAAATAACGTGGTCGCGCGCAGCGCGACGATCACTCCTCCTCCCCTGCGTAGCGGGGGAGGACAGGAGGAGGGGGCCGCATGAAACAACGTGGTCGCGCGCAGCGCGACGATCACTCCTCGCTTCAATCAAATACCGTTGTTGCGCGTTAGCGCGACGATCACTCCTCCTCCCCTGCACAGCGGGGGAGGACACGAGGTGGGGGCCGCTCTTGGCAACAATCATCACATCGCCCCCTCTGCCGCCAGCTGCGCAGCATCGACGACGGCCTTGTGCTTGCGCGCGCCGCGCTCCTGATAGAGCGCGTCGCTGCGCCGGTCGAGCAACTCGTACACGACCGGGATCACGATCAGCGTCAGCAGCGTCGAGACGAGCAACCCGCCGATCACGGTGATCGCCATCGGCGCGCGCACTTCGTTGCCGTCGCCCACGCCGATTGCCAGCGGCATGAAACCGAGCAGCGTGCACAGCGTCGTCATCGAAATCGGGCGCAGGCGCGACTCGGCCGCCTGGATGATCGCGTTGATCTTGTCCACGCCCTCTTCGCGCAGCTGGTTCACGCGATCGATCAGCACGATCGCATTCTTGACGACGATGCCGGCGAGCATGATCAGGCCGATGAACACGACCACGCTCAACGGCGTGGACGTCAGCTTCAGCGCGAGCACCGCGCCGACCAGCGCCAGCGGAATCGAGAACATGATGACGAACGGATGCAGCAGCGACTCGAATTGCGACGCCATCACGAGGTAGACCAGGAATATCGCCAGCGCCAGCGCGAAGATCAGCGAATTGACCGAGGCATCGAGCTCCTCGCTCTGGCCGCCGATATGCGTCGTCACGCCGGCGGCGAGCGGGTTGTCGCGCATCAGCTGGCGCACCTCGGCCACGGCGCTGCCCAGGTCGCCGTAGTGCAGGTTCGCCGAAACGATTGCGACGCGCTCCTGGCTGATGCGATGGATCTCGCTCGGCCCCTCGCTGGAAACCACGTCTGCCACGGCCGACAGGCGAATCGGCCGACCGGTCGCGGCCGGCGTCGCATTGCCGTTCGCCGCGGCGCCTGTCGCGCCCGATGCCGCCGCGCCGCTCGTCGAGGAGCTCGCAGCGCCGGTGGCGGCGCCGGCAACCGGCGAATAGCCGACAATCAGGTTGCGAATGTCGTCGACCGAGCCGCGCTGATCGGCCTGCGCGCGAACCAGTACGTCGATCTTGCGATCGCGAAAGCTGTAACGCGTGGCGACCGAACCGCGCACCTTGTTCACGACCTGGTCGGACACCTGCTTGGTGGTCAGGCCGAACGCGGCCGCGCGCTCCTGGTCGAAGCGGATCTGGATTTCCGGATAGCCGCCTTCGACGGTCGACTTTACGTCGGCGAAGCGCGGCGAGGCGTTCATCAGCGATGTGAGCTTCTTGCCGGCCTTCTCGAGCGAAGCCAGATCGTAGCCGCGCAGTTCGATTTCGAGCGGGGTCGCGAAGCTGAAAAGCTGCGGGCGCGCGAATTTCACCTCGGTGCCGGCATGTGTAGCCATCGCGGCGCGCAGCGCTTCGGTTGCGGCACGCTCGCCTCGTTCGCCGACGCCGGGCTTGAGCACGACCAGCAGTCGCGCAATGTTCTCGCCGGATTCCGTCGGCGTCGCATCGAGCCGCGTGCCGGTGCCGCTGACGCCGTAGATCAGCGCGATGTTCGGATCCTTGGCGTTCTTCTGCTCCAGTTCGGCGACCAGCTTGTCGGTGTCGATCAATGCCGTGCCGGGCGGCTGCTTCACCGTCATCTCGAAACGGCCCTGGGCGAGCGAAGGAATCAGATCCATGCCGAGCGTCGGAATCAGCGCGATGCTCGCCACGAACGCGGCGGCGGCAAAGCCGAGAACCGCGAATGGACGCGCAAGTGCCTTCGGCAAAAATGCACGGTAGGCGCTTGCAGCAGCGTTGTACGGAAGCAGGACGACGTGGCCGACCGTACGCAGCAGGCCGCCGATGATGCGGCCGAGGCGGCCGAACACGCGAAAGCCGACGCGCATGAACACGAACGGAATCCAGTAGAGGAACAGCCGCGAGACCGGCGTGACGATTTTCTTGACGATGCCGCCTAACCGGCTCGTCGGCTGCCAGCCCGGCGACGGCTCCTCGTCCTTGTAGGCGATCGGCGAGCGGCCCTTGAGCGAGGCCAGCATCGGGATCAGCGTCATCGCGACGACCAGCGAGATCAGCATCGCAAACGTCACGGTCAGTGCCTGGTCGCGGAACAACTGCCCGGCCACGCCCTGCACGAACACCAGCGGGAAGAACACCGCGACGGTAGTCAGTGTCGAAGCAATGACCGCCATCGAGACTTCGCGGGCGCCCTTAACGGCGGCTTCGACGATGCCCATGCCCTGCTCGCGCAGGCGCGCGATGTTTTCGAGCACGACGATCGAGTCGTCGACGACCATGCCGGTCGCCAGCGCCAGTCCGCCGAGCGACATCACGTTGAGGCTGACGCCGGCCTGGCCCATGAAGAAGAACGTCGCGATCAGCGAGACCGGCAGCGACAGCGAGATGATGAACGTGCTCCACGAATCGGCGAGGAAGAAGAAGATGATCAGCACGGCCAGCACGCCGCCGATGATCGCGTCGTTGCGCACGTCGTCGAGCGAGCTCTGGATGAAGATCGACTGGTCGTCGATCGTATCGAGCTTGGCGTTCGAAGGCAGGATCGTCTTGAGGCGTTCCAGCTGCGTCTTGACCGCGCGGGCAACGCTCACCGTGTTCGCATCACCCTCCTTGTAGACCGCCAACTCGATCGCCTCGTGCCCGTCCACGCGCACGATGCCTTCGCGTTCCTTGTAGCCCTGCCGCACTTCGGCGACGTCCTTCAGACGCACCGGCACGCCGCTGTCGACCTTGATCAGCAGATTGCGCATCTCGTCGAGATTGCCGAACTGGTTGACCGTGCGCACGAGATAGCGCTGCGAGCCGTTCTCGATGCGTCCGCCGGAGACGTTGACGTTTTCGTCGGCCAGGCGCTTGGTCACGTCGGCAACGTTGAGGTTGACCTGCTGCAGGCGCTGCTGGTCGATCTCGACGTCGATCTGGTCCTCCAGACCGCCGCCGACCTTGACCGCAGCCACGCCGGGCGTCGGCTCGAGGCGCTTCTTCAGCTCGTCGTCGGCGAAGCGGCGCAGCTGCTTGAGCCCGGCTTCGTTGGCCGCCGTTCCCTTGTCGCCAGCGGCGACGCTCAGCGACAGGCGCATGATCGGGTCGGTCGACGGATTGAAGCGCAACAGCACGGGCTTCTTCGCATCGAGCGGCAGCTGCAGGATATCGAGCTTGTCGCGCACGTCGAGTCCGGCCTGGTCCATGTTCGTTCCCCAGGCGAACTCGAGCACGACATCGGACTGGCCGGTACGCGACACCGAATGGATCTTGCGCAGGTTCTTGACCACGCCGATCGCTTCCTCGACCGGCTGCGAGATCAGGTTCTCGATCTCCATCGGCGCGGCACCTTCGTATTCGGTGCGCACCGTCAGCGTCGGATAGGTCAGGTCCGGCAGCAGGTTGACCTTGAGACCGGACAGCGCGATCAACCCGAACAGCACGAACGTCAGCGTGACCATGCCGACGGTCACGCGCCGCCGGGTCGCCATCTCGACGATGTTCACGCCTTGTCTCCGCCTGCCTTCGACGCCACCATCGTCGTGTCGAGCACCTGCACCGCAGTGCCGTCGCGCACGGCATTGCGGCCGACCGTGATCACGCGCGTACCGGGATCGATGCCGGAACGGATCTCGATCTTGTCACCGTCGCTGTAGCCGATCTTGACCAGCTTGCGGTGGGCGACGAATCCGGGCGTCGCCGCGACGATCGCCTTTGCATCCTTGCCGGCGGCATCTTTCGCCGCCGCCTTTGCCTTGTCGCCATCCTTCGGCTTGTCGGTGTCGCTCGCCGGCACCTTGATCGGCGCGCTGTCGACGACGAACACCGCGGTCTCGCCGTCTTCCTCGACCAGCGCCGAACGCGGAATCGTCAGCGCTTCATCGCGATGGTCGTAGACGATCTCGATGCGGCCGAACATGCCCGGCTTCAGCGTGCTGCTCTTGTCGCGGAATTCGCAGGTCACGCGGAACGTGCCGCTGGCCGGATCGACCACCGGCGCAATGCGCAGGATGTTGCCGGAAAACTTCTTGCCCGGCAGCGCGTCGGCCTCCAGTTGCACCACCTGACCGGCCTTGAGGATGCCGAGCTGACGCTCCGGCACGTTCAATACGGCCTGCAGCGGATCCATGTTGACGATGTGGAACAGGTTCTGGTTGACCTGCACCAGATTGCCGACCTTGACCGAGCGCTCGGCGATGACGCCGCTGACCGGCGCGGTGATGTGCGTATAGGCAAGCTGCAGCTTCGCGGTGGCCAGCGCGGCGCGCTGCGTCTGCATGTCGAAGTTGGCCTGATCGTACTCGCGCTTCGAGATCAGTTGCTTCTGGATCGACTGCTCGGCATAAGCGAACGTCGCATCGGCCTTGTTCTTCTGCGCTTCGGCCTGGGCGACACTGGCAATCGCCGAGGAATCATCGATCTCGGCCAGCAGTTGCCCTTCCTTCACCTGCGCGCCTTCTTCGACCAGCAGCTTGACCAGGACGCCGCTGGTCTTCGCCGCAACCTGCGCCTCGTGGTCGGCGACCAGCGTGGCCGTGCCGTTGTAGCTCGCGTTCACTTCGCCCAGCGATGCCGTCGCCACTTCGACCGGCACCGCGTTGGCATTGGCTTTGTCGGCCTCCTTGGCCTGGACGCCGCCGCCGCTGCCGCCGCAACCGGACAGTGCGGTCATCGAGAGCAGCAGAGCGCTTGCAAAGATTGATTTTGCTGTGGTTTTCAGTGATTTGGGGTTCATGGGAGTCTGCGGGCGCGGGTCGGGTTAGCTACTATGGTGTTATACTATACTACATCACTACTTTATGCAAGCCCTCTCCCGTCGATTTTGTTTGTTTCCGATCCCGTGGCGGGCGCAAGTCTGGTCGCCGGCGGCGATGCTCGCCAGAGCCAGTAGTCATGGCGCGACGACCTGATCGGGGGTTTGATGCACAGGGGCGCCTAGAGGTTGCACGCGAACCCACGCTATACTTCAACGCTTTGGCGCACATAACCTCACCTTGCATCGGGACCACAACATGACAAAAGCGCTGTTTGCCGGCGTGTTGCCGCTGGCTGCCCTGCTCCACTTCACCGCATCGCAGGCGGCCGAGCCTGCCAAGGGCGATCCGAAAGCCGGGCATGCGCTCGTCTATACCTGCGGCGGCTGCCACGGCGTACCGGGCTACACCAACGCCTATCCGGCCTACCACGTGCCGCGCATCGCCGGGCAGAACTACGACTACCTGATCGCCGCGCTGACCGAATACAAGAAGGGCGAACGAGCGCATCCGACCATGCGCGCCCAGGGCGAGAGCCTGTCCGAGAAGGAAATCGTCGACATCGCCACCTACCTGTCCAGCCTGGCCCAGTAATCGGAGCGTTTGGAAAAACAATGAAAACCATCCACACCATTGCCCTGTTTGCTGCGTGCTTCGTCGCGGCCAGCGCTTTCGGCGCCGAATCGATTCCGCTCGAGAAGATCAAGGAAAAAGCCAAGACCTGCGCCGCCTGCCACGGCGAGGACGGCAACGCGGCCGCCAGTGCCATGTACCCGCGCCTGGCGGGCCAGTATCACGACTACCTTGCCCGTGCCCTGCACGAATACAAGTCCGGTGAGCGCAAGAACGCGATCATGGCCGGCTTCGTCGCCACGCTCAGCGAAGCGGAGATCCAGGGACTGGCCCGTTATTACGGCGCGTTGCCGGGCAAGCTCGACGACCTGTCACGGTACGAGCAAGGCAACTGACCAGTCCGTTCCGGCCCGCGCGGGCCGGTTCCGGAAACGTATACATTTCCAGATATTCTCAGCGCACGGCGCTGGCGCCGTCGTGTCCGCGATAGTACGGGGTCTGGCCACCGGCATGGTCGGTGACATCGCGCACCGCGCTGATTTGCGGCAGCTTCGAACGCAGCGTGCGCTCGATACCCTGCTTCAACGTCACGTCGGCCATGCCGCAACCGTGGCAACCGCCGCCGAAACGCAGCAGCACCAGACCTTCGGCATCGACGCTGACCAGGCTCACACGCCCGCCGTGCGAGGCAATCTGCGGATTGATCTCGGTCTGCAGCAGGTATTCGATGCGCTCGGCCAGGCTCGCGTCCGGACCCGGCTCGACACCCTTGATCTTCGGCGCGCGGATCGTCAGCTGGCCGCCGGTGGCAGAGGCCGTGTAGTCGAGTTCGGCACCGTCGAGGTAGGGCACGCTGGCCGCGTCGACGAAAACGACGAACCCGTCGCACGGCACCTCGCGCTCGTCGCCGGCCAGATCGGCTGCCTCGCAGAACTCGAGCACGCAGTCCGCCTTCGGCGTCCCGGCATGAATCGCCTTGATGCGGATGCCGAGTCCGTCAATGGCCTGTTGTTCGAGCAGGCGGCGGAAGTGTTGCTGGGCGGTATCGCTGATGGAGAGCACTGGGAATCCCGTGTCGGATCTGAATCAGTACTATTTTAGTACTGAATTGACCGCGTGTCACCGTCGCGCCGGGCTTGCGCTAAACTTCAGCGCCTCAACGGAGACACCATGACCATCGACGAACTGCGCGCGGCGAGCTGCACACCGCTCAAGGGAAAGGAACATGCGCTCGACGCCCGCCGGATTGCGGAGTGGCTGCCGCTGCTGCCCGGCTGGCAACTGGCGTCGGACGGCTCCGACCTGCGCAAGGACTTCAGCTTTCCCGACTTCGCCGCGGCCCTCGCCTTCGTCAACGCGCTGGGTTGGATCGCGGAACGCCAGAACCACCACCCGGACCTCGAACTGGGATGGGGCCGCTGCCGCGTGAGGTTCTCGACCCATGACGTCGGCGGCATCTCGCGCAACGATTTCATCTGCGCCGCGAAGACCGAAGCGCTGCTGGGATCCTGACGCCGTGCCGAGCGCGGCGTGGCGTGCCACTGCGTCCGCCTTCGGGTTCACCCTTCTGATCGGCACAACGCTGTGGGCGCTCGATCGGCTGGCCCATCGCGAGTTCACCATTCACCTGCGCGACCAGGCAGCGCATGCGCTTGCGCTGGCCGCCCGGGGCGCAACGCCCTACCAATGGCGCTTCCATACACCGGACGACATTGTCGCCGGCCATCCGTTCGGCAATGCCACGTTCGCGTTCGCCGACGGCACGCTGCAGATACGCGGCACGCATGACCCGTTCGAGATCGGGCTGCCGCTGGCGCGCCCTGTCGACTTGAAGCGTTTTCCACAATTGCGCATTGCGTTCGAAGCCGAGAGCCCCGGCGAAGTGCGCGTGATCACGCGGACACGGCTCGAGTCGTCCGAAAATGTCAGCGCGCCGATCACCTTCGGGGCCGGCCGCCAGGAACTTGCGCAGGACATCGGCTCGCTCGCCGGTCCGCCGGCAATTCCACCGGAGACCGCGCGGCTCAGGGGATCGGCGATGCTGCGCCTGCGCTTTTCTCTCGCCGCGCCGGGCACGGTCAGCCTGCACGACATCTCGTTGCACCGGTCGACTTCCGAGACGCCGCTGGACATCAACCGCAGTCCACGCGTGGTCGAACCCGGCACCACTGCGTCGGCGGGCAATATCGACGTCTTTCGCCTGCCCTATTCGGCACAGAAGCGGCAAACGGATATTGCCTTCATTGCCGCCTATCCGCGCGACGGCGAACCGCCGCTAGTGCTGCTGCCCGAGCGCGGCCGCGTCGAACAGCAGATTGCCCTGCGCGACGCGGTGTATGCCGCACTTCCGGCCGCCATCCTGATCCCCGAAAGCGCATTCGACCAGACGTTCGAACTGGCCAGGGCTCTCGCCGCCAGGCCGCCCGCCGCCGTTCCGGCAAGCACGCGATGGCATTTCGCCGCGCTGTTCGCCTGCCTGCTGGCGCTGGCGCGACTGCTCCCGCCGCGCAACGCGCGCGGGCGCGCATTGCTGGAAATCTTCCTCACGCTGGCCGTGCCGATGTGGCTGATCGCCGGCGGGGAAGTCAACTCGCGTGTAACGCAGCAGGCGCTGATCGTACTCACGCTGGCCTATGCAGTCAGCCTGGGGTGGCCGCGAACGTGGCGATTGAACGGCGGCACGCGCGCCTGGGCGTGGGCCGGCGCCGTCGTAGCGCTGACCCTTTTGATCGGCATCGCGTTGCACGGAAGCGGCAGCCACGCGCCGGTGCCGGGAATCGCTCACGTCGCGCGCTACGTCGCCTGGGCATTGCTGCAGCAATACCTGATCTGCGCAGTGTGCACCGAACGCTGGCTCGTCGTGACCGGCAGCAACGCGCTGGCCGTCTATCTCGGTGCACTGGCTTTTGCCCTGCTGCACACGCCCAACGCCGCGCTCATGGCAGCCACGTTCGTCGGCGGATTGTGCTGGTGCGCGATCTACCTGCGCTATCGGGCATTGCTGCCGCTGGCAGTCTCGCATGCCGCGAGTGCGCTTCTGCTTGGCGTGCTGCTGCCGGCGGACATCGTGCGTTCGGCGGAAGTCAGCGCACGTTTTTTCCAGTAGTCCCCGCCGGCAACGCCGTCAGCACGGCGGCCAGATCGGGCGCCAACGGCGCAGAAAAGCTGTAGACGCGATCGCCGATGGCGAATTCGAAACGTGCGGCGTGCAGGAACAACCGGCGCAGTCCGAACTGGCGCAAGCCCTGGTTGAACAGGCGTTCACCGTACTTTTCGTCGCCGGCGACCGGATGCCCGGCGTGGGCGCTGTGCACGCGAATCTGGTGCGTGCGGCCGGTGAACAGCGTCGCTTCGGCCAGCGTCGCATCGCGATATGCCTCGATCGTCCTGAACCGCGTCAGCGCCGCCTTGCCCTCGTCGTCGACCCGCACCATGCGCTCGCCGCCGTGCAGCACCGACTTGCGCAGCGGCGCGTTGACGTCGAAGGTCGCGCGCCGCGGCCGGCCCTGCAACAGTGTGAGGTACTGCTTGGTGGTCTGGTTGTCGCGGATCAGCGCCTGCAGCGCGGTCAGCGCAGGGCGCTTGCGCGCGAGCACCAGCACGCCGCTGGTATCGCGATCGAGTCGATGGACCAGTTCGAGCGTGTCGCGCGGGCGCGCCGCGCGCAGCAGTTCGATCACGCCGAAGCTGATGCCGCTGCCGCCATGGCTGGCGACGCCGTTGGGCTTGTCGATGACGAGGAAATCCCGGTCTTCGTAGATCACCGCCTGCGTCACGCGATCGGTCTGGCCCGTGGACGGGACGCCCTGTTCATGCGCTTCGGCGACCCGCACGGGCGGGATGCGCACTTCGTCGCCGTCCGCGATACGGGTGTCGGGTTTGGCGCGCTTGCCGTTGATGCGCACCTGCCCGGTGCGCAGGATCCGGTAGATCAGGCTTTTGGGCACGCCCTTGAGCTGGCCGACCAGGAAATTGTCGATGCGCTGCCCGTCCTTGGCCTCGGTAACCCGGACCATGCGTACCCCGGAACTTGATGCCGGGCTTTCAAAATCCGTCGAAGTTCGCGTCACGATTGGAAAAATCCCCGCCGCCTTGCTAAACTCGGTCCCGCAAATCGCGCCGCGAGCCGCCTTTATCGGGCGGCGAACAATGGCGCACTCGATCGTCGCAACCTGCCCTGCCCCGCTTGTCACTCCAGTGGAGCCATCCGGGAGGGGGCAATCGTAACGGTTCGAGTCGCGGATTACCCGCCGCCGTCAAGGCGTCGGGGGTCGCGGTGCTGCATAGGGCTCCCATTAATGGCCTGGCGCGATCAAACGCGCCGGCCCGCAACAAAGCGCTCCCGAGGACGCGTACCGCGCCCACGGTTCTCGCCAATCCGCAGCCGCCAAGTCGGCGTGCGCGGACCTGGCGACGCTGTCGCGGTTGAGCGCGAGAGGATCGAAAAATGAAGCGTATGCTGATCAACGCAACTCAGCGGGAAGAGTTGCGCGTGGCCATCGTCGATGGCCAGACCCTTTACGATCTCGACATCGAGACTCCGTCGAAGGAACAGAAAAAGGCCAATATCTACAAAGGCCGCATCACCCGCGTGGAACCTTCCCTTGAAGCCTGCTTCGTCGACTACGGCGCCGAACGCCACGGCTTCCTGCCGCTGAAGGAAATCTCGCGCGACTACTTCATCCAGGGCGTCGACCACAATCGCGCCGGCATCCGCGAGCTGCTCAAGGAAGGCCAGCAGCTGCTGGTGCAGGTCGAAAAAGAAGAGCGCGGCAACAAGGGCGCTGCCCTGACCACGTTCATCTCGCTGGCCGGCCGTTACCTCGTGCTGATGCCGAACAACCCGCGCGCCGGCGGCGTGTCGCGCCGCATCGAGGGCGACGACCGCGCCAACCTCAAGGAAGTGCTCGACCAGCTCAAGCTGCCGGACGAGATGGGCCTGATCATCCGTACCGCCGGCATGGGCCGCGACGGCGAAGAACTGCAGTGGGACCTGGACTACCTGCTGCAGCTGTGGAAGGCGATCGAGGAGGCGGCCGAAGGCAAGTCCGCGCCGTTCCTGATCTACCAGGAGTCCAAGCTGATCATCCGCGCGCTGCGCGACTACCTGCGCAACGACATCGGCGAAGTGCTGATCGACCGCGAGGATCTGCACGAGGACGCGCGCGAGTTCATGCAGCAGGTCATGCCGCAGAACCTGCGCAAGCTCAAGCTATACCAGGACACGGTGCCGCTGTTCTCGCGCTTCCAGATCGAAACCCAGATCGAGAACGCGTTCGACCGCACCGTGCGCCTGCCGTCCGGCGGTTCGATCGTGATCGACCAGACCGAAGCGCTGACCGCGATCGACATCAACTCGTCGAAGGCGACCAAGGGCGCCGACATCGAGGAAACCGCGTTCAACACGAACTGCGAGGCGGCGGTAGAGATCGCGCGCCAGTTGCGCCTGCGCGACGCCGGCGGCCTGATCGTCATCGACTTCATCGACATGGACAGCCCGCGCCACCAGCGCGAGGTCGAGGAAAAACTCAAGGATGCGCTGCGCCTGGATCGCGCGCGCGTGCAGGTCGGCCGCATCTCGCGCTTCGGCCTGCTCGAAATGTCGCGCCAGCGCCTGCGCCCGAGTCTCGGCGAGTCGAGCCAGACCGTGTGTCCGCGCTGCGAAGGCCATGGGCGCATCCGCAGCGTCGAGTCGCTGTCGCTGTCGGTGCTGCGCCTGGTGGAAGAACAGGGCATGAAGGAGAACACCGGCCAGGTGCTGGTGCAGGCGCCTTCGGCGGTTGCCAACTTCCTGCTCAACGAAAAGCGCAAGAGCGTGGTCGAGATCGAGCAGCGCCACGACGTGCCGGTCATCATCGTCGCCGACGACAAGCTGGAAACCCCGCATTTCGAAATCGAGCGCATCCGCAGCGCCGAGATGTCGGAAGAGGCGAAATCCAGGCCGAGTTACGAGCGCATCACGCCGGTCGTTGTCGCGCCGCCGCCGCAGGTTGCCAAACCGGGCGCCGAACCGGAAAAGCCGATGGTCTCGGCCATCGTGCCTGCCAGCCAGGCTCCGGTGCGACCGGAACGTGAAATGCCGGCAGCGGCCGTCGTTGCCGCCACGCCGGCGGCGGCTGCACCGCAAGCTTCCGGATTCTTCGCCCGCATCATGGGCTGGTTCAAGTCGCCCGAGCCGGCGCCCCCGCCGGCCGTCACCGCGGCAGCGCGACCTGGCCCGGCGCGTTCGGGAGCCGGCGACGAGCGTCACCAGCGCCCGCAGCGCGGCAAGCCCGGCAGTGGTGGCCGCGGAATGTCGTCGGGGCGACCGCAGCGCAACGAAGGCGGACAGCAACGCCGCGATCGGCCGCCGCAGGAAGCAAAGCCCGGCTCCGGACAGGATTCGTCGGCGCAGGGGCGCCGGCCGCAGCCGGAGCGTACAGCGACGCCAAGACCCGCGCCAAAGATCGAAAAACCGCAGGCCGAACCGGCCGTGGCGCCCGTGAACGGAACGCCAGCGCCGATGGCCAGCCCCTCCTCCGCGCCACCGTCGACACCGGCATCTGGCGAGGAGAGCGGCGACGGAGGTCGCGGTCGCCGTCGCGGTCGCCGTGGCGGACGCCGCCGTCGCCGCAACGAAGGCGAAGCCGATCTTGCTGCGGGAACGGAGAGCCCCGCGCAAAAAGGCGCCGGGGTCGTGTTTGATTTCGACGACGAGGACGGCGAACCCGCACCGCTTGCAGCGGAAAAGGCGCCGGCATCCGTTTCGGCTGCTGCCGATGCGATCCCGAAGGCGATCGAGCCGGCCATCACAAGACCGCACGTGACGACGCCTGGCATGCCGTCGGCGCCGACTGGCACGATCGCCACTCCGACCGCACCGGCATCGGTCCAGGTCGTTGTGCCGACGCCGGCACCGGAGTCAACGTCGCCTGCAGCCGCATCGCCGTCGACCCCGGCTCCGACGCCGGTGCAGCAGGCGTTTCCGATCCGCCAGGCGCCAGCGCCCGCTCCGGCCAATGCCGCGGTTGCAGCGGCTCCGTCGGCAGCCTCCATGCCTGCGCCGGTCGTTCACGACCGGCCGGCCGTGCCTGCCGCGACTCCGGCTGCGGCGATCAATCCGGTCCCCGCACCACGCCCGCAGGCCGCTCCGTCGATGGAACGGCCCGTCAGCGTGGCGCCCGCGGCAACGCCGCAAGCTCCACCGTCGCCGACGGCACCAGCTCCGACACCGAAGCCGGCGACGCCGAGCGCCACGCCGAATCCGGCATCGACCGCCACGGCGCCGCCTGCGGCGGCGCAACCGACCAGCGTCCCGCCGCAACGTGCAGCCGACGCTTCTGCGCATGTACCGCGCCCTGTCGTTGCACCGATGCAGCCGCCGACGACTACGAGCGCACCGCGGGTCGCGAGCCCGACAGTTCCTCCTGCAACCGACGCGCCATCGCTGTTTCCTGCCCCGGCCGCATTGCCGGCGCAGATTTCAGCCGCAGTGCGCGCGGCGCCGCCCCCGACGCCGAGGCCGGCGTCGACTCCGGTCGCGACCGCGCCTGCCGTCGTGCCGCCTGCGGCCCTGCCTGTTCAGCGGCCCCTCGCACCGGCACCGGCAGTCATCGCACCGCGCGAAGCGGCCGTGACCAAGGAGATACCGTTGCCGCCGCAATCGCAGGCACAGGCCCGGCCTGGCCTCGTGCCCACTGCGCCGGCTGCTTCGCCGTCGCCGGGCGGCACCAGCGTCACGCCAGCACCGCCAGCGCGTTCGGCACCGGTTGAAGCGCCCGGCGCGGGTCCTGCTGCCACGGCACCATCACCCGCTGTACCGCGACCGTCTGCTGCACCCGCAATGGTTGCACCGGCGCCGAGACCGTCACCGGGTCTCTCCGATGTCCGCCCGCCCGTGGTCGAGGCGCCAGGCGGCGCTGCCACGCCGGTCGTGCCGCCGCCGGCGAAGCCTGCGGGAGTCGACCCGGCCACGGGCGTCGCTGCGCCCGGCAAGACGCAGCCGTAGGCACTCGCCACGGACAAGCCGCGCGCTCAGGCGCGCGCGGTTGCCCGTGCCGTCGCATCCATGAGACCGTGCAGCGCGGCCAGATGCGCCAAGGTGACGACATTGTTCACATTTAGCTTTTCGAACAAACGATACTTGTAGGTGGCGATCGTCTTGGCGCTGAGCTTCAGGCGATCGGCAATATCAGGCATCGTGCGGCCGCGTGCCAGCATCATCGCGACTTCAAGTTCGCGCGCGGACAACGCGTCGAACGGCGTCGACGAGGCGGTCGATGTCGATTCGAGCGCCAACTGTTGCGCAACGTCGGTACTGAGATAGCGTCGGCCCGCGGCAACGGTGCGGATCGCCTTGACCAGTTCCTCGGCCGGACAACCCTTGGTCAGATAACCGCTTGCGCCGGCCTCGAGCAGGCGCCGCGGAAACGGTGCCTCCCCGGCCATTGTCAGGATCACCACGTGAGTCGACAGCTTGGCGCGACGGACGCGCTCGGTGACCTCGACGCCGCTCACTCCCGGCATGTGCACATCGACCAGGGCGACGTCGGGCGCCAGCTTTCTGATCTGGGCGAGGCCCGGTTCACCGTCGTCTGCTTCGGCGACAACTTCCATGTCCGGCTGCTTGTCGATGATCAGGCGCAGCCCGGTGCGCATCAACGTATGATCGTCGATCAGGACGATTCGGATCATGCTCCTTCCCCCTTGCTTGAAACTCCCGCGCCCAAGGTACTGCGTCGCAGCGCGCCGCACAAGCGTATCGCCGGCGCTTGGGAGGGCCGCCTGATTCGAGTATCCTTCGCGCCCGCCGCGCGTATGGACGAAGCTGCCCGAGGCGCGCGGTGCGGACCTGGATGGCAAGACGGAGAGGTGGCCGAGCAGTTCAAGGCACTGGTCTTGACTGCGAAAGCAGGATGCCGAAGCGAACATCGGCGCAGCCGATGGCCCGAAGGGCGAAGGGCAGGATGTCCTTGAGTCAAACCGGCATTGGAGGGCGCGCAGCGCGCTGGAAAGGTAAAACGGAGAGGTGGCCGAGCGGTTTAAGGCACCGGTCTTGAAAACCGGCGTGGTAGCAATACCACCGCGAGTTCGAATCTCGCCCTCTCCGCCAATTCAGTGACATACCGCGAGCGGGACCAACACATACGCGGCAACACCATCGCCGACGCCGGCTTCGTACGATCCCTTACCGCGCCAATTGTTCTTTGATGGCCTGCTCGAGCGCAGCGTACTTCTCACGATCCTGAACATCCAGCGGCGAACCTCCTCCCTGAATCTCACTCAGGCTAAGCATGCGGTTGCCGGCTGCCGGGTAACCGTTTCCACTGATCGACTGGCTGGTTTGGTTAAACCATCCGAGTCCGATCATTCGCTGCTGATCACCAGAGAACGCGAACGTGCGGGAGTAGCCAACACCATCGGTGAATGAAACGAAGTAGGCGTCTTGATTCGGGTCATAGTATCCGAGCGCTACCGTCGTCGTGGAGTTGCCATCTTCGTATCCCGACGCGTAGACCTTGCCGTCGCTGCCGGTATAGCGTGTTCCGGGAAACACGACCCACAAGCCATCGACCGAGCCAAACAGGCTGAAGGAAAACTGCCATTCACCGTCGAAATAGCCGATCTGACCCCCCGCATAGCCGAAATTCAAGTGTGTGATCTGTCTTGAGCCACCGGGGAATGTGATCGTTCCTGATTCGCGAGAACTGAAAACGATGGTCATGTTGCCGCCAGCATTCCCGCTTTTTGTGGGCACTTTATACGAGCACGAAAGGCATGAGCCATTCGTAGCGTTTGCAAAGGTCGAAGTAAACGTCTGGGCGTGCTCATCGTAGACCCCAGCCGACAGATACCAGATCTGCTTGCCCGTCTCGTCAAATACATACGACGTGACGATCATGACGTTGTTCTGAGTCTCGATATTGAAACCTTGCCCGTCGACAGTACTTGTCTGCCAGAGTCCTGGCGCCGGAAGAAATGCGAAGCCTGACTGAGATAGCAACGCAAGCGCGAAAAAGAAATATTTCATGATCCCCTCTCCCATAAAGGGCTGGCCCCAGCCAATCAAGGTGTCGCCGGAGTCGACAAAGTCTCAGTTAGGTGTCGATCCCGCTGAGATGCGCGCGCGGATCATCGGCGCGTGCTCAGCTTCAAACGCTCCGGGACGGCGTCCGGAATCAGTTCGGGCCGCTGATGGGACAAGCCCGGCGTAACGATACAGGCACGCGAATTGCTTGCACGTCAGGACGCGGGCGCACCCATGCGGCCATAGGGGAAGGGGAAGATGGATCGGAAATCGTTCTGTGTGGCCATATCGGTGTCGCTGTTCCTGACCGGATGCGTCGAGCAACCGTATCGACCGATCGTCGACACTGGACAGCGCATTGGCAATTACGACGAAGACCTCAACGCTTGCAAGGCCATCGCCTCGCAGGTGCAACCGGCAAACAATGCGGCTGCTGGAATCGTCGCAGGCGCAATCATAGGCGCACTACTGGGCAAGGCTGCAGGCCTCAACAACCATTACGCCGGTCAAGTCGCGGCCACCGGCGCTGTAGCAGGCGGCGTCAACGGCCTTGCCTATGGCTCTGCCGAATGGACCGCTGTCGTCAACCGGTGCATGGCAGGGCGCGGTTACAACGTGCTGCAGTGAAGGCAGTAGCGCCCGGTGCTCGCGTTTGTTGCTGCCCTGCACATTCGAGGCGGTCCATGATCGTCTCAAGATTGCATATAGGCCGCGCGAGATCCGGCAATTATCCGCTGGGTGTATGCGCAGCACTGCTAGCAATACCACCGCGAGTTCGAATCTCGCCCTCTCCGCCACAATCGATCGGAGAAGCACCTATCCGAACGCAAAACTGCATTGTTCACCCGCCAAGGTCTGCGCGCATGCCGCCGGCAAGCTATCCACCAGCCTGCACTAAGTACGCTGCCGTACCGAGGCGAGTTGAAACATCCTGTAAGCTGGGTGCTGCCGGCGCACACGACACGCCTCAAACAGTGGATCGTGAAAATCGGGCGTCGCGAGTGTTCGTGCGCGACCATCGGTCAGCCGGCACGGGATCGTCGCCAACCGCAAGGGTAGAGCATGCCGAACTTGTCCATCCTTTCCCACGCTGAAGCGCCGCACGATTCGCGCGTCGTTTACGACGAGTTCCATACGAGGATGTCTTTCCCGTCGGCGCCGAACTTCATCCTGACGCAGGGTCACTCGCCGACCGTCGCACGAGGAACCTGGGAGCTCGTGCGCAACGTGCTGGTCTCCGGTGCGTTGCCTCGATGGCTGAAGGAAATGATGTTCGTCGCCATTTCGGACGATCGAAATTGCCTTTACTGCAAGGCCGCGCATATTGCCTGCTGCCGCATGCTCGGCGTCGATGCGACGGTCCTGGACCGGTTGCTCGCCGACTACAAGTCGATCCTCGACAGCAAGACGCGCGACATCGTGGCGTTCGGCGTGAAGTGTTCGCGCAATCCGCAAGGCCTGCTGGAGACCGACTTCGCCGTGCTGCGATCGCACGGCTTGAAGTCGCCTGAATTGATGGAGGTCATAGCGATGTCGGCACTGGCTGTGTATGCGAACATCATTGCCGATGCGACGGCCATGGAGCCGGACGCAATGTTCGACGCGGTGTAGCCCGAAACCGAAGTCGGCACTTCCTGGTCGAGCGGCCGAACAGCCACTTCAGGCTGGAGGAGGCGTATCCATGCGCCGTCCGGCGGCAATCGATGCCAGCCATTTTCTGAACGTCTTGTAAGGCATCACCTTGGCGCTGCGAAGAAGGTCTTCGGGCGCCTCTCGAAACATGTCCGAATCGACTGCGCCGGACACGTACCTTATCTGCCCTGCGCCAACCGAGAGGACCGTAACGTAGGCGTTTTCGTCGAGCTGGAAAATATCCCCCGCAACGGGCGCCTTGTTGAGGTCTCGAATAGCCGAAGCGGTCTGATTCATTTTGCCTTCTCTGGCGCGGGCGTTCTTCCCGCCCCCTGTCGCACGATTTTACTATCCCGCTTGCGCAGCACCAAGGCCCAGCTACGCCCTGGATCCTCACGGCACTGCGATGTCGCCGATCGTCAGTGCCGGCGCAACGATACCATGATGCTGGTGCGTGATCCTGCGGGGCTCCCTCGGCCAGCTCGCACACAATCCAACGATATCGGCTCGAGAAGATGTGCGCAGCCGGCCGCGCAGTGAACCGGCGCGTTGATCGGTTCAGGCAGCCCTGCGCGATCGCGCAGCGCCCGTCCAGGCACTCAAATACCGACCGTATTGCTGCGGACCGCCTCCGGCATCTTTTCGGCGAGCCACTCGATCAGCACGCGTACTGCCGGCAGCACACCGCGGCGGGAAGGATAAACGCAATGCACGACCCCTTCGGGCGGGCTCCACTCCGGCAGGATCACTTCGAGCGAATGCGACGAAATGGCAGCGCAGCACACGCTCTCCGGCAGCAACGCGATGCCCAGCCCCCGCTCGGCCGCAGTTCGCGACAGTGGGAAATCGCTGCACATCAGGCGTGGCTGATGGGCGAACTGGTAGCGGCGGCCGTCGCGGCCGGTCAGCTCCCAGGATTGCGAGTCGTGTTCGACGATGCTGATCGTATCGTGTCCGGCCAGGTCCTCGGGTTGTTTCGGCCGCCCGCGCCTGTCGAGATAGACCGGGCTTGCGACGAGAACCGACTTGCTCAGTCCGAACGAGCGCACCACCAGGTCCGAATCGGTATCGAGCTTGATACGCACGCGCAACGCGATATCGACGCCCTCGTTGATCAGGTCGATGCGCCGATTTGTGGACAATATCAGAATCTTTACTTGTGGATATTTATCCATGAATCCCGGCAGGATTCCGGCCATGACGTTTTGCGTGATCGACACCGGGCAGCTCAGGCGCACCAGTCCGCGCGGTTCGGCGGTCAGCTGCGCGACCGCTTCTTCGGCTGCCTGCGCCTCGGCAATCACGGCCTGGCAGTGGCGGTAGAAGCGCTGCCCGGCCTCGGTGACCGCGAAACGCCGCGTCGAGCGCTGCAGCAGGCGCACGCCGAGGCGCTCCTCGAGTTGCGAGATACGCCGGCTGAGGCGTGATTTCGGGATATCGAGCGCCCGTCCGGCCGCCGCGAAGCCGTTTTGCTCGACAACGATCGAGAAATAGAACAGGTCGTTCAGGTCTTGCATCGATTACCTCGCATTGTTCCATTGCTGGAACCAGAAGTCCGATTTTACCCATCTTATCAAATGATCGTTCTACTCATAGTCTACTCGTCAACGAAACGGCCGACATCCGACCGTACTGAGGACAAAGCCATGAAACTCCTGCACATCGATTCCAGCATCCTGGGCACTCATTCGGCGACACGCGAGCTCGGCGCCGCAGTGGTCGAGTCCTGGCGCGGGCGCCAGCCTGATATCGAAGTTCAATACCTGGACCTGGCGCGCGAGCCGCTCGGTGACCTGACCGGCGCGCTGATCGCGGCGCGTTCTTCGCCGCCGGCCGTGGCCGGCGCCGAGTTGCGGAGCGACATCGCGCGCAGCGAGCGTGCGCTGGACGACTTCCTGGCGGCCGACGTGATCGTGGTCGGTGCGCCGATGTACAACTTTTCGATCCCGAGCCAGCTCAAGGCATGGATCGATCGCATCGCGGTGGCCGGCAAGACGTTTCGTTACACCGAAAAGGGACCCGAAGGCCTGGCCAAGGGCAAGAAGGTCATCGTGATCTCGGCGCGCGGCGGCATGTACGGCGCCGGTTCGCCGGCAGCGGCGCTCGATTTCCAGGAGAACTACCTGCGCGGCATATTCGGCTTTCTCGGCGTCACCGATGTTGAATTCGTGCGTGCGGAAGGCCTGAATTTCGGCCCGGCGCAACGCGAGCAGGCCATGAAGACAGCACACGACGCAATCCAAGCCGAGTTGCCGCTGGCAGCTTGAAGAAGACCTTTCTCGACGCGGATAAAGGCCGATCGAGGCGGCTCAAGAGCGCGCAGCGTCAATCAACAGGAACACACACTGCGCGCGCTGTTTCTTGTCCGCGTTGATTTGCGAAACCCGCGTCGGATGCTCGTGAGTCCTGCTCAAGCAATGCGCTCGGCACCGCCCATGTAGGCTTGCAACGCCCTGGGCACGGCGATGGAACCGTCGGCCTGCTGACAGTTTTCCATCACGGCGATCAACGCGCGACCGACCGCGACCCCCGAGCCGTTGAGCGTATGCACGAGTTCCGGCTTGCCGGTATCGGGATTGCGCCAGCGCGCCTGCATGCGCCGCGCCTGGAAGTCGGTGCAGTTCGAACACGACGAGATTTCGCGATAGGTATTCTGCGACGGCAGCCAGACTTCCAGGTCGTAGGTCTTGGCCGCGGCAAAACCCATGTCGCCGGTACACAGAAGCACGCGCCGATACGGCAGCTCGAGTTTCTCCAGCACGATCTCGGCGCAGCGCGTCATGCGTTCGTGTTCGTCGGTGCCCTCCGCCGGTTTGGCGATCGTCACGAGTTCGACTTTCTCGAACTGGTGCTGGCGGATCATGCCGCGCGTGTCCTTGCCGTGCGAGCCGGCTTCGGCGCGAAAGCACGGCGTGTGCGCGGTCATGCGCAGCGGCAGCCTTGCGGCATCGAGGATTTCGTTCGCGACGAGGTTGGTCAGTGAAACTTCGGCAGTCGGGATCAGGTAGCGGCGCACTTCTCCTGCCGTTGCAAACAGGTCTTCCTCGAATTTCGGCAACTGGCCGGTGCCCTGCATCGCTTCAGGATTCACGAGCAGCGGCACGTTGCATTCGAGATGCGCGTGCTCGCGCGTGTGCAGATCGAGCATGAACTGCGCGAGCGCGCGGTGCAGCCGCGCCAGATCGCCGCGCAACACGGTGAAGCGCGCGCCGGACAGCTTCGCGCCGGCATCGCCGTCGAGCCAGCCGTGGCGCACGCCAAGTTCGACGTGATCCTTCACGGCGAAATTGAACGACTTCGGCGTGCCCCACTTGTGGATTTCCTTGTTGTCGGTTTCATCCTTGCCGTGCGGAACCGATGCATCGGCCAGATTCGGAATGCCGAGCGTGATCTTGGCCAGTTCCGCCTGCAGGTCGGCAAGCCGTTGCTCGTTGGCCTTCAGCTTTTCGCCGATACCCGCGACTTCGGCCATCAGCGCGGACGTGTCCTCGCCCTTGCCTTTCGCCGCGCCGATCGCTTTCGAGCGCGTGTTGCGCTGGTTCTGCAGGTCCTGCGTCTCGACCTGCACTGCCTTGCGCTGCGCCTCCAGCGTTTCGATCTGCGCCGTATTGAGATCGTAGCCGCGCGCGCGCAGGCGCTCGGCGACGCTGTCAAGTTGTCCGCGCAGCAGTGCGGGATCGAGCATGGGAATACCTTTACGTGTAACCAGGCAAGTCGTGAATTATCGCGGCTTACTGCTGCATCGCGCAAACTGCGGCCTCGGCTCACGACGTGACCAAACCCCCGTTCGCGCCGAGCGCAAAGGCGCAGGAACGAAACCGGGCCGGAGGCCGATCAGGGGTCGAAAGACAGACACAACGTGAAGATCCTTCGCCTGCTGCGCGCCAGCTGCGCCCGGAGCGAACGGGCTTGGTTCATGCGCTCTTGCCGGCTGCGACCCAGAAACGCAGCAGTATCGCCGCCAGCAGCGCGCAACAGGAGCCGAATGCAAAGGCACTCAACGGCGCCCAGGCAGCCCATATCCACCCGAACAATGCGGATGCCGGCAGCAACAGCACGCCGACCACGAGGTTGTACCAGCCAAATGCCGTGCCCGATTGTCCGCGCGGGACCATGTCTGCGACCAGCGCCTTCTCGACGCCCTCGGTCGCCGCGAGAAAAACGCCGTATGCAGCGAACATCGGCCACAGCAGCCATGGATTGGCCGGCATCAAGCCGAACAGCAGGTAAAGCACGGCGTAGATGGTCCACCCGGCGACGATCATGCTCCGGCGGTCCATGCGGTCCGACAGCGCCGACAGCGGCGTCGACAACACGGCTGCCACGAACGAAACCAGTGCCCACAGCAGCGGGATGCTGGCCTCGTCCAGGCCCAGTTCCTTCGCGCGCAGCAGCAGGAACATGTTCGACGAATTGCCGAGCATGAACAGTCCGAGCACGACGAGATAGCGCTTGAACGCCGGCGGAAACTCGCGCAGGTTCCAGCTGAAGGGCACTTTCTCGACGACCGCCTCGCGTTCGGGGTCCGGCACGGCCAGCGCAAGCCACAGCACGATGGCGGCCGGGACAAATGCGCACAGCAGCACGTGCCTGAGCGGCATGCCCAGGGCCAGCAGGGCTGCGGCAATCAGGGGACCGATCACCGCGCCGAGGTTGTCCATCGCCCGATGGAACCCGAACGCAAGACCGCGCTGCCCGGGCGCGACGCTCAGTGTCAGCAGCGCGTCGCGCGGCGCCGTGCGCAAGCCCTTGCCGACGCGATCGGCGAAACGGCAAACCAGCACGCCGAACCAGCTGGTCGCAAACGCGATCAGCGGGCGCGCGATGCCGGCGACGCCGTAGCCGGCGATCACCCAGTACCTGATCTTGTGCGTGCGGTCGGCAAGCACACCGGCCAGCAGCTTGAGCAGGCTGCTGACCGCTTCGGCAATCCCTTCGATCAACCCGAGCGCCTTCGGCCCCGCCATCAGCACGCCGGTCAGGTACAGCGGCACCAGCGGATAGATCATGTCGCTGGCGGCATCGTTGACCAGGCTGATCATGCCGAGCAGCCAGACCGTCCGCGGCAGCGATCGCAATGCGGCGATCATGCGCGGCCGGAGAGAATCTCGAACGTGTATTCGCGCGGATTGGTACGGATCGACATGCACGACATCGAGTCGATGGGTCCGGTCGACGCTGTACGTCGAGACCCGCGGGCCACGCCGGGTGATCTCGCGCATGAAATCGCCCTATCCGCGTTCATCCGCCTTTATCCGCGTCATCCGTGTTCAAGGCTTTTCTTCGCGCCGATCGTATCGCCTGCAGCTTCTCGCGAATCTTTGTTTCGAGGCCGCGTTCGGTCGGCTGATAAAACTCGCGCCCGACCAGCACGTCGGGCAGGCATTGCTGGTCGAATGCGACGCCGCCTTCGACATCCGGGTCATATTGATAACCCTTGCCGTAGCCCAGCCCTTTCATCATCTTCGTCGGCGCGTTGCGCAAGTGCATCGGCACATCGAGCGTGCCGGTCTCGCCGATCACTGCACGGACTGCGCCGAACGCCGCGTAGGCCGCATTGCTCTTCGCCGCGACGGCCAGATAGATCGCGACTTCGGCGAGCGCCAGTTCGCCTTCCGGCGAGCCGAGGCGGTCGAACGTGTCCCAGGCTTCCAGCGCGAACTGCAGCGCGCGCGGATCGGCCAGGCCGACGTCCTCGATCGCCATGCGCGTCAGGCGCCGCGCCAGGTAGGCCGGATCGACTCCGCCGTCGATCATGCGCGTGCACCAATACAGCGCGGCGTCGGCATCGGAACTGCGCACCGACTTGTGCAGCGCCGATATCTGGTCGTAGAACTGTTCCCCACCCTTGTCGAAGCGGCGCGTGCGGTCGGCCAGCACCTGGTTCAATGTGCCGTCGTCGATCGCGCCATCGTGCGCGACTTCCGCCGCGATCTCGAGCAAGGTCAGTGCGCGGCGCACGTCGCCGTCGGCGGCCTGCGCGATCAGCGTCAGCGCTGCTTGGCCAACGCGCAGTCTCATCGACCCCAGCCCGCGTTCGGTGTCGGCCAACGCGCGCTCGAGCGCTTCCACGATTGCCGCGGGCGAGACCGCGTCCATCACGTGCACGCGGCAGCGCGACAGCAACGCGGAATTCAATTCGAACGAAGGATTCTCGGTCGTCGCGCCGACGAAGATGATCACACCCTTTTCGATATGCGGCAGGAACGCGTCCTGCTGCGCCTTGTTGAAGCGGTGCACCTCGTCGACGAACAGGACGCTGCGCACGCCCTGCGCGAAGTTCACCTCGGCTTCCGCCAGCGCCTCGCGCACGTCGGCCAGGCCCGACAGCACCGCCGAGATCGCACGAAAACGTGCGTTCGCATACTTCGCCAGCAGCAGGGCCAGCGTCGTCTTGCCGCAGCCGGGCGGTCCCCACAGGATCATCGAATAGACGTGGCCCGCCTCGACCGCTCGCCGCAACGGTGTGCCGGGCGCGAGCAAACGCTGCTGGCCGACGATTTCGTCGAGAGTCGCGGGCCGCATCCGTTCGGCGAGCGGCTTCAAATGCGAAGGCTCGGCGAACAATCCTGTGGTTGCAGCGGGCTTGCGACGGGCCATCAGCCGATGATAACAGCGGACAGAATGCGAATTTGACGTTGCCGGACGCCGCGCTCGTTCAAACGACGGCGGACGCGTGCAGGGACATCAGTCCCTGATCGGATGCGCTTCGGCGGCAGGCGTCGGATCGCCGATGATGTCGACGCCTTTCGGCGGCGTGAACTTGAACGCATCGGCGGCAAGTTGCGGATTGCGCTTCCAGTCCGAGAAGCGGATCTCGGTCTTGTCGCCGAGCATGTCCTCGAAGCGCATGCGCTCGAGGCCGCCCGCGTCGAAGCCGAGGTCCGCGTACGCGAACTGCGGCTCCTTTTCTTTCGACTTCAGGCGCAACCAGGAAAGCCCGTCGTGCTCACCCTGCTCGCTCGTCGCGAAGTCGCGGTCGAGCTGCGACAGGTCCGTGAGCACGGTCAACGGGCTATGCGCCTCCTCGGTACCCTGGGCACGCACCGAGACCTGTTCCAGGTCTGCATCGTAGATCCAGACTTTCTCGCCGTCGGCCACGATCAGCTGCTTGTAGGGCGCGGTCGTGTCCCAGCGGAACTGGCGTGGCGCCTTCAGCGCGAGTGCGCCCTGCGTCGTCTTGCCCTTGCCGCCCTTGGCGTCGTACACCTGCTGCTCGAATGCGGCCGAGACGGAGTTGAGTCCCTTCGCGAAAGCATCGAGCCGCGCACGGGCGACGTCGGCAGCGGAAGCCGTGGCGGAAAAAACGAGGGCGATCAGAAAAGCGGTTGCGCGGCGCATGGTCGGCGAATTGAAAGGTGAGGTGCGGATTATCGGCGATCCTGCCTGAATGGGTAATTGCGGTACACCCGGCTGGGAGGCAGCCTTCGTCATTCCGGCCCAGGCCCGTTGCGAAGGCAGGGATGCCGAAGGGATCAGCCAGGTTGGATGACACTTATTCAGCCATCCCCTTGCGGGCCGAGTCTTCGTATTCGGCCACCACTTCGTCGAGATCCGGATTGGCCTTCACCCGGCCGTTGACGAATACGATCGGCACTTCGCCGTTCATCACGGCATTGTGGCGGCGCACGAACGCGTCGATGTCATCCGACGCAGACGGGCTGAAACTCGCATTCGACGTACGCCTGAAGTGAAAGCCGCGTGCCGCCATCTCGCGTGCCAGGCGATCGGCGCGCTGCGCTCCCTCACGCGGGCAATTCTGCGCGGCAAGGATCACGACTTCTGTGGTGCTCACGCCTTGCGGAGGAGCCAGCTCCATGAAGCCATGCTCGTCGGTGATGGCCGCCACGGCGGCGGTTTCCACGTTGGCAGTGTGCTTGTGCCACGCAAGGTAGGCCAGGCACAGGATCGCACCGAGGATGATCGCCTTCACTGGAGTATCCGCCGGCGCATATCCGGCCTACAGTTCCGGCGGCGGCGGTGCCAGCACTTCGCGGTTGCCGTTGTGCTGCGGAGCGCTGACGATTCCCTGTTGCTCCATCATTTCGATCAGTCGCGCAGCGCGGTTGTAGCCGATCTTCAGCCGCCGCTGCACACCGGAAATCGACGCGCGGCGCGAGTCGGTGACGATGCGCACGGCCTGGTCGTACAATTCGTCGTAGTCGCCCTCGGGCAGTTCGCTGTCTTCCGGCAGGCCCGATTCGCCGATCACGCGGCCATCGCCGAGCGACTGCACGTCGCCGAACACGCCCTCGATGTATTCCGGCTTGCCCTGGCTGCGCAGGTGCGCGACGACCTTGTGCACTTCGTCGTCGCCGACGAAGGCGCCATGCACGCGCTCGGGCGTCGCCGTGCCGGGCGGCAGGTACAGCATGTCGCCGTGGCCGAGCAGCGTCTCCGCGCCGGACTGGTCGAGAATCGTGCGCGAATCGATCTTGCTCGACACCTGGAATGCGATGCGCGTCGGGATGTTCGCCTTGATCAGGCCGGTGATGACGTCGACCGACGGCCGCTGCGTGGCCAGGATCAGATGTACGCCGGCCGCGCGCGCCTTCTGCGCGAGGCGCGCGATCAGCTCCTCGACCTTCTTGCCGACGATCATCATCATGTCGGCGAATTCGTCGATGATCACGACGACGTACGGCAACGGCTCGAGGGTCGGGATCGGCATCGGCTCGGTCGAGCCTTCCGGCTGCTTGAACAGCGGGTCGGACAACGGCCGGCCCTTGGCTTCCTCGTCCTTGACCTTCTTGTTGAAGCCGGCCAGGTTGCGCACGCCGACCGCGGCCATGAGCTTGTAGCGGCGCTCCATTTCGGCCACGCACCAGCGCAGCGCGTTGGCGGCCTCCTTCATGTCGGTCACGACCGGCGCGAGCAGATGCGGGATGCCTTCGTAGACCGAAAGCTCGAGCATCTTCGGATCGATCATGATCATGCGCACGTCGCGCGCGGTCGCCTTGTACAGCAGGCTCAGCACCATCGCGTTCAGCGCCACCGACTTGCCCGAGCCGGTCGTGCCGGCGACGAGCAGGTGCGGCATCTTCTGCAGATCCACGACGACCGGGCGGCCGCCTATGTCCTTGCCGAGTGCGAGCGCCAGCGGCGACTTGACCGCGTCGTAGCGCTCCGAGCGCAGGATCTCCGACAGATACACGATCTCGCGGTTCGAGTTCGGTATTTCGAGCCCGATCACCGACTTGCCGGGAATCACGTCGACCACGCGCACGCTGATGACCGACAGGCCGCGTGCGATGTCCTTGTCGAGGTTGCTGATCTGGCTGCCCTTGATGCCGGGCGCCGGCTGCAGTTCGAAGCGCGTGATGACCGGGCCGGGATAGACGCCGACGACCTGCGCATCGATGCGGAAGTCCTTGAGCTTCATCTCGACCTGGCGCGAGATCGCCTCGAGCGTTTCCTCCGAATAGCCCTTGACCTGCTGCTGCGGTTCATCCAGCAGTGACAGCGGCGGCAGTGCCGAATCGGACACGCCGACGAACAACGGGATCTGCAGTTCGCGCTCGGCGCGCTCGCTCTTCTCGATCGCATTGAGCGTCGGCTCGATCTTGATCGGCTCGCGCCGGGACTGCTTTACCTTTTCGACCTTGCGCACGACCTCGCGCTCGCTTCGCGCCGCCCGGGCCGCGCGGATCTCGCCGGCCTTGCGTGCGCCGGAGCCGAGCAGGCCGAAACCGGTCAGCAAGCCCTTGCCGATCAGGTCCATCACGCGCAGCCAGGACAGGCCGGTGGCCAGCGTCAACGCGACCAGAAACAGGGCGAACAGGAACAACGTCGCGCCGAGAAAGCCGAAGCCGTGCTTGAGCAGCTCGCCGATCACGTTGCCGATTGCCCCGCCGGACCCGGCCGGAAGCGTGCTCGCCACGCTCGAATTCTGCAGGTAGAAAAGTCCGGTGCCGCCGATGAAGAACGCAACGCCGCCGACTAGGCGCAGGGTCGGCTCCAGCGACGATGCGCTTTCGCTGCGCGGCTCGCGCACGAAAGTCCAGCCGACGATCAGCACCAGCAATGGAAACGCGTAGGCAAGGTAGCCGAACAGGTAGAACGCAAGATCGGCGGACCATGCACCGACCTTGCCGCCGATATTGCGCGTCACGCCGGTGCAGCAATGCGACCAGGCGTCGTCCTGCGGGTTGTAGCTGGCCAGGCAGGCGAAAAGATAGACGACCAGCGGCAACAGCAGCAGGAACGCCGCTTCACGCAGGCGCCGACGCATGGCGTCGGCGGATCGGAGGTCTGCCTTGATGCTTTTCGACTCGCGCGCCACCGCGTGGATTTACCTTAAAAAGATACGTTAAGTATATGTTTTTATATCATCAAGAAACTGCGAGCAACATCGAAAGTGCAGATCGTCATTCCGGCGCAAGCCGGAATCCATCCTGATCTTGCATGAGCCCGAACACGTCATATGGATACCGGCTTGCGCCGGGATGACGGATCCGTTTGGACGGCATCTCGCACGCAGCCGTTACGAATCATTCCAGCTTCTCGCAGGCAGCTGTTGTGGATCAATCCAGCTTCATGTCCTTCAACGCCGGATGCACGATCTTGCCATCTTCGATGTTGATGCCGGCCTTGAGCGGCGCGTACTTGCGCCAGTTCTTGTCCGCAGCCAGCCGTTGCACGTAGGGCAGGATCGCCGCACAGATCGCCTGCGACGAGGTCTGCGGCACGGCGCCCGGCATGTTCGTCACGCAGAAATGCGTCACGCCGTCGACGACGTACGTCGGCTTGGCATAGGTCGTCGGCCTGGAAGTCTCGAAGCAGCCGCCCTGATCGATCGAGATGTCGACCAGCACGCTGCCCGGCTCCATCGTCTTGACCATGGCGCGCGTCACGACGTGCGGCGCCTTGGCGCTCGGGATCAGCACGGCCCCGATGACGAGGTCGGCCGTGGCGACCTCGCGCGCGACGGTCTCTTCGTACGGATACAGCGCCGTGACGTTCGCTGCGAGGTTCATCATCTCGCGCAGGCGATCCGGCCGTTTCTCGAACACCACGACGTTGGCGCCGCCGGCTGCTGCCAGTTCGGCCGAGTTGCGCCCCGCCGCACCGGCACCGAATACGATGACCTTGCCGCGCTCGGTCGCCGGCAGGCCGCCGAGCAGCTTGCCCTTGCCGCCGGCCGGCTGATGCAGCAGGTTCGTGCCGATCTGCACGGCGATGCGGCCGGCGATGATCGACATCGGCGCCAGCAACGGCAGTGAACCGTCGGCTTCCTGCACGGACTCAAAGGCGACGCCGGTCAGGCCGATGTCGAGCAGGCTCCTGGTCAGTTTCGGCAGCGGCGCCAGGTGCAGATAGCAGAACAGCAGGTGCTCCTTGCGCAGATGCTTCAGGTCGCCCGAGATCGGCTCCTTGACCTTGACGATCAGTTCGCCCGCCTCGTACAGCTTCTTGGCGGTCGGCACCAGCGTGACGCCGACGCGCCGGTATTCCTCGTCGGGAAATCCGCTCTTCGTCCCGGCACCTTCCTGGACGAAAACCTCGTGACCGCGATGCACGAGGTCCGCGCAGGCTGCCGGGACGAGCGCCACGCGCCCTTCAAGAGTCTTGGTTTCGGATGGCACACCGATACGCATAGGTCGATCCTCGAAATGTTGGCGAACGGAACTACCGTTCAAAATCGGATGGTATGGTCTGAATGACCACTGCTTGAATGAGCCGCTTCGTCCCCCATAGTTGGCCGGACTGTCGCTCGCTCCCGGGCGCCGGCGTCCGCAAGACAGCCGACAATTCTCGGAGAGGAAACGATTGGACCGGTCACCGAATCTGGCAATTCGCAGGCAAGCTCGCGCACAATTCAAACCGCATCGTCGCGCCAAGGATTATACATGACCACCCCCAAGCATTCGCGCCTGATCATCCTCGGTTCCGGGCCGGCCGGCTACACCGCCGCAGTGTATGCCGCGCGCGCAAACCTCAAGCCGACGCTGATCACCGGCTTGCAGCAGGGTGGCCAGTTGATGACCACCACGGATGTCGACAACTGGCCCGGCGATGTGGAAGGCCTGCAGGGGCCGGCGCTGATGGAACGCATGAAGGAACATGCCGAGCGTTTCGCCACCGAAATCATCTTCGACCATATCCACACCGCGGACCTGTCGCGCCGCCCGTTTCGGCTGGTGGGTGACAGCGGCGAATACAGTTGCGACGCGCTGGTCATCGCCACCGGTGCCACGGCCAAGTACCTGGGCATTCCGTCCGAGGACAGGTTCAAGGGCCAGGGCGTGTCGGCCTGCGCAACCTGCGACGGCTTCTTCTACCGCGACCAGGACGTCGCCGTCATCGGCGGTGGCAACACGGCGGTGGAGGAAGCCCTGTACCTGGCCAACATCGCCAAGAAAGTCACGGTCGTGCATCGCCGCGACAAGTTCAAGGCGGAGAAGATCCTGCAGGACAAGCTGTTTGCCAAACAGCAGACCGGCAAAGTCGAAATCGTGTGGAACCACCATGTCGACGAGGTGCTCGGCGCCGAGAACGGCGTCAATGGCGTGCGCATCAAGAACACGCATGACGGCACGACGCGCGACCTGTCCGTGCATGGCATGTTCGTCGCGATCGGCCACACGCCGAACACCGCGCTGTTCGACGGCCAGCTGGCCATGAACAATGGCTACATCAAGATCAAGTCCGGCATCGAGGGCGGCGCCACGGCCACGAGCGTGCCCGGCGTATTCGCGGCAGGCGACGTCGCCGACCAGGTCTACCGCCAGGCCGTCACATCGGCCGGATTCGGCTGCATGGCGGCGCTCGATGCAGAAAAGTATCTGGACAAACTTGGCTTGGCCTGAGCTCTTCCCTTCTGCCGCCGCGAGAAGGTGGCGCGAAGCGCCGCACGAAGGTCGGAACACGTATCGACTCTGGCTGTCACCCAACCCTCGCCCCAGCCCCTCTCCCGATGGGAAGGTGCCGGGGTGGTGCAGCCGGCTTGAGAGCTGAATGCCCATACTGGCCTCGCTTCGCCCTGACATCGCCGTGAAACGATCGCGCTAACATCCAGCGATGACTGCACAACTGACCGCGCGCTTCCATTCGCGCCTCGACGAAATCGACGCTGCGGCGTGGAACGCCCTTCTTCCCGACGACAATCCGTTCCTGAGCCATGCCTTTATTTCCGGCCTGGAACAACACGGCTGCATCCGCGCCGACTACGGCTGGCGCGCACACCATCTGGCGCTGTATCGGAACGAGCATCTGGTCGCCGCCGCTCCGCTGTATCTGAAACGCAATTCGCACGGCGAGTACGTGTTCGACTGGTCCTGGGCCGGCGCCTATGAACGTGCCGGCCTCGACTATTACCCGAAGCTGCTGTGCGCCATCCCGTATTCCCCGGTCACCGGCGCGCGGTTGCTGGCCGGCGGCGGCACCGATGCGGCGGCGCTGCGCGAGGCCCTGGCCGCCGCTCTTGCCGGAACGGTCGAAGGCGCCGGATTGTCTTCGGCACACCTGAATTTCGTCACGGCAAGCGACGCCGAGGCGCTCGATTCGGCCAGCTGGCTCGCGCGCTTCGACTGGCAATTCCACTGGCGCAACGGCGGCTCCGGCGGCCGACACTGGCTATCGTTCGACCAGTTCCTCGACGCGCTGACGCACAAGAAGCGCAAGAACATCCGCCACGAACGTGCCCAGGTTGCGCGCGCAGGCATAAGCTGCCAGATCCGTGACGGCAACGCGTTGACGGCGGCCGAATGGCGCGAAATCCACGAGCTGTATCTCGGCACTTTCGCCGAACGCGGCAATCATCCGGCGCTGACACTCGGTTTCTTTCGTCACCTCGGCGCGACGATGCCCGAAAGAACCCTGGCGGTGCTGTGCAGGCGCGGGGCCGACATCATCGCGATGGCGCTGCTGCTGCGCTCGTCGACGACGCTGTACGGCCGCTACTGGGGTTGTCGCGAAAATGTCCCGGGCCTGCATTTCGAGGCCTGCTACTACCAGGGCATCCAATACTGCATCGACAACGGCCTGCACCGGTTCGAGCCGGGCGCCCAGGGCGAGCACAAGCTCGCGCGCGGATTCCTGCCGACACGCACGCGCTCGTACCATTATCTGGCCGATCCGCGCTTCCGCGCGGCCGTGCGCGAAGCGCTCGCACGCGAGGCGGTCGCCCTCGAAGAATACCGTTCCGAATTGATGGCGCACTCGCCCTACGCCGAACCTCGCACCGTCCCACCGGAAGCTGCAGACGCGACAGCGCCGGCACCCGGCGACCGTGATGGAGACCGCGGAAGCGTCCGCTCCCGAACCGGCTGCAGGCCCGACGGCGAGGATGCTTCGTGATCCGGATCCCGATCCTGCACGCCGGCATGCACGAGCTGTTTCCGCCGGTCGAACGCGCGCTGCGGGAACCCGATGGCCTGCTCGCCGCGGGCGGCGACCTCGCGCCCGCGCGACTGCTCGACGCGTATGCCCACGGCATCTTCCCGTGGTATTCGGAAGGTGAACCGATCCTGTGGTGGTCTCCCGATCCGCGCATGGTATTCCACACTGCGGAAGTCCATGTCTCGACCAGGATGCGACGCTGGCTGAAACATTGCGACTGGACGATACGGGCGGACAGCGCATTCGCCGATGTCGTGCGTGCCTGTGCGGCGCCGCGGCCCGGGCACAGCGGCACCTGGATCACGCGCGCGATGCTCGACGCGTATCGGCGCCTCCACGAACTGGGCCATGCGCACTCGGTCGAAGCCTTCGATGCTTCCGGGCGGCTCGTCGGCGGAATCTACGGTGTCGCGATCGGCCGCATGTTCTTCGGCGAGTCGATGTTCAGCCGCGCCACCAACGGCTCGAAGGTGGCGCTGATCGCGTTGTGCAAGGGTCTTCAGGCATGGGGATTCCCGCTGCTCGATGCGCAGGTCGCGTCGTCCCATCTGGCGACGATGGGCGCCGTCAGCATGCCGCGCGCGCGATTCATCGCGCAGGTCGAGCGGCTGAGCGCCGAACCGGGCATCGTTGCTCCCTGGGGTCCGCGCTGGCCGATCGGCATGGCCGGCGAGCTGTCGGGTCGATGAACGGCACGCAGGATTGCGCCGAAAGCGTCGCCGTTTTCCTCTGCTGCGCTCCCGGATTGAGGGCCGGAGGCAGGGGTCGGCCGCTTGCGCACAAATCGGCGCGGGGGCAATGTTTTGCTTCCCGTGACCGCACTAACGTGGCAGAATCCCGCGCCTCGCGGAACGTTCCGCACCCCTGCAGCGGCTAATGGCGAAAGACGACCAAATCGAAATGGAAGGCACCGTGCTCGACACGCTGCCCAATACGATGTTCCGCGTAAAGCTCGAGAACGGCCATGTCGTCACGGCCCACATCTCCGGACGCATGCGCAAGAATTACATCCGCATCCTGACGGGCGACAAGGTCAAGGTCGAGATGACGCCGTACGACCTCACGAAAGGCCGCATTACCTACCGCATGAAGTGAGGCCGCATGCACGGACGCCTCGCCTGCCTTCTATTCCTCTTGTCGACGCTCGCCTTCAGGTGAGCCGGCCGTCGGCGACGATACGCTCGGGGCTGCACAAGCGCTGCTGCTCTGGCAGGTATCCTCGAACAGGATTTCCCCCACCTCCTCGATGCACTTCTCCGTATCCATCGACGGGCACGATTTGCCGCAGCCTGTCGTGGAAAACCTGCGCAGGAGCACCGGCATCATGTTCGCGCCCGGAAGCATGTTCAAGGCGGAAGCCAACGCGGTCGGAAAATCCTGGAAGATCCATATCGGCAAACCCGCATTGCGCGCCGATGGCAACTACGAGCTGACGTGGGGATATTACTGCGGCAGCCTTTGCGCCTCGAGCAATACCGCAATCTTGCATCATGATTCGGCAGGCTGGCACGTCATCGATTCCCAGCTGCGCTGGGTCAGCTAGCCAGGAAAACGGCGGCTTGAGGTCGCCGTTTTTTGGTTTCCGTCATGTCCTCGGCAGCTATTCGACAACGACTGGCTGCTTCTCGTCTTCCTCGACACGCACGTCGAGCTTGTCGTCCTTGACGCTCAGATAGACCCGGCCGCCGGCCGCCAGTTTGCCGAACAACAATTCGTCGGCGAGCGGGCGCTTGACGTTCTCCTGGATCACGCGTGCCATCGGCCGCGCACCCATGGTCGGATCGAAGCCGTGCTCGGCCAGCCAGCGCCGCGCGTCGGCGTCGACGTTCAGCGACACGTGCTTTTCCTGCAGCTGCGTCTCCAGTTCGATCAGGAACTTGTCGACGACGCGCAGGATGTGCTCCAGGTCGAGCGCCGAGAACTGGATGATCGCATCGAGGCGATTGCGGAACTCCGGCGAGAACGCGCGGCGGATCACTTCCATCGCATCGGTCGCGTGGCTTTGCTCGACGAAGCCGATCGAGCGGCGTGCCGCCTGTGCCGCGCCGGCGTTCGTCGTCATGACGACGATGACGTTGCGGAAATTGGCTTCGCGCCCGTTCGTGTCGGTCAGCTTGCCGTGGTCCATGATCTGCAACAGGATGTTGTAGACGTCCGGATGCGCCTTCTCGATCTCGTCGAGCAGCAGCACGCAATGCGGGTGCTTGGTGATCTGCTCGGTCAGCAGGCCGCCCTGGTCGAAGCCGACGTAGCCCGGCGGCGCGCCGATCAGGCGCGATACCGAATGCGACTCCATGTATTCGGACATGTCGAAGCGGATCAGCTCGATGCCCAGCTGCAGCGCGAGCTGGCGCGTCACCTCGGTCTTGCCGACGCCGGTCGGGCCGGCCATCAGGAAGCAGCCGATCGGCTTCTGCGTGTCGCCCAAGCCCGAGCGCGCCATCTTGATCGAGGCGGCGAGCGCATCGATCGCGGCATCCTGGCCGAACACGACCATCTTCAGGTTGCGGTCGAGGTTCTTCAGCACGTCGCGATCCGACGCCGATACCTGCTTGGGCGGAATGCGCGCCATGCGCGCGACGATGAATTCGATCTCGGGCACGTCGACGACCGTCTTGCGCTGCTCGATCGGCATCAGGCGCTGCCGCGCGCCGGCTTCGTCGATCACGTCGATCGCCTTGTCCGGCAGCAGGCGGTCGCCGATGTGGCGCACCGACAGGTCGACGGCTGCCTTCAGCGCCTCGGAGGTGTATTCGACCTTGTGATGCTGCTCGAAGCGCGACTTCAGGCCCTTGAGGATCTCGAAACTCTCCGCCGGCGTCGGCTCGACGACGTCGATCTTCTGGAAACGCCGCGCGAGCGCGCGATCCTTTTCGAACACGCCGCGGAATTCCTGGAACGTGGTCGAACCGATGCAGCGCAGCTCGCCCGAAGCCAGCACCGGCTTGATCAGGTTCGACGCGTCCATGGTGCCGCCACTGGCCGAGCCGGCGCCGATGATCGTGTGGATTTCGTCGATGAACAGGATCGCGTGCGGCTCCTTCTTGAGCTGCGCGATCACGGCCTTGAGGCGCTTCTCGAAATCGCCGCGGTACTTCGTGCCGGCGACCAGCGAGCCCATGTCGAGCGCATAGATCGTGCAGTCCTTCAGCACGTCGGGCACCTCGCCTTCGACGATGCGCTTGGCCAGGCCTTCCGCGAGCGCGGTCTTGCCGACGCCGGCTTCGCCGACGTAGAGCGGGTTGTTCTTGCGCCGCCGGCACAGTACCTGGATCGTGCGCTCGATCTCCTCGACGCGGCCGATCAGCGGGTCGATCTTGCCCTGGCGGGCCATGTCGTTGAGGTTGCTGGCGAACTCGGTCAACGGATTGCCGCGCGGCTCGTCGCCGCCCTCGCTTTCCTTGCCGGCATCGGTCCCCGGCTGCGGGCTGGCATCCTGGCCGATCTTGGCGACGCCATGCGAGATGTAGTTGACCACGTCGAGCCGGCTGACTTCCTGCTGGTTGAGGAAATAGACCGCGTGCGAATCCTTCTCGCCGAAGATCGCGACCAGCACGTTGGCGCCGGTGACTTCCTTGCGGCCGGACGACTGCACGTGATAGACCGCGCGCTGCAGCACGCGCTGGAAGCCCAGCGTCGGCTGTGTGTCGCGCTCGTCGCTGGCCGGCAGCACCGGCACGGTTTCCAGGATGATCGCCTTGAGGTCCTTGCCGAGCCTGCCGGTATCGGCGCCACAGGCGCGCAACACCGCGGCAGCGGACGGGTTCTCCAGCAGCGCCAGCAGCAGGTGTTCGACCGTCATGAATTCGTGACGCTGCTCGCGCGCGTCCTTGTAACACTGGCCGATCGTAAGCTCGAGATCTTTGCTGAACATCAGGGTGCCTTCGTTCGTGCGACCGCTCCGTGATCGCGGGAATCATCAATGGACTCGCTGGAGAACGCAGTCGTCGCAATCGTCGCCACGACCCTCGCTCGGCCGCGAGTCCGGTGTTGCGCAATCAATGGGGATCGGGTCACGCCTTTTCCAGAGTGCAGAGCAGCGGATGCTGGTGTGCGCGGGCGAACTCGTTGACCTGGGTGACCTTGGTTTCGGCGACCTCGCGGGTAAACACGCCGCACACCCCCTTGCCGCGCGTATGCACGTGGAGCATGACCTGCGTCGCCCGTTCCCGGTCCATATTGAAGAAAGTCTCCAGCACCACGATGACAAAGTCCATCGGCGTGAAGTCATCGTTCAGCAAGACGACCTGGTACAGGGGCGGCCGCGCGACCTCGGGGCGGGCTTCCTCCACCACCACGCCGTGCAGCGGCTCCTGACGTTGGTCGGGTTTTTTCGGCATGACAACCTTGAATCCGTTGGGTTTCGATTATATCGCCACTCGACCGCAATGGACCTGGCAGCATTGCCGCCGAAGGTCGGCGGACCGCACCGGGGCCCTCGTGTAAAATCATGCAAATGAAGGCATTTTCAAGTATCGGCGAAAACGAGGTCGGCACCATCTGGCGCCCGGACGTCACCGTTGCGACGATCGTGGCGCGCGACAGCCGCTTCCTGATGGTCGAGGAAAACGTGCGCGGCGCGCTGGTGCTGAACAACCCGGCCGGCCATCTGGAGCCCGACGAGTCGCTGCCGGATGCCGCCGTGCGCGAGACGCGCGAGGAAACCGGCTGGAGCGTCGAACTCGACCATCTGGTCGGCATCTACCAGTGGCGCAGCGATGGCGGCGGCCATTTCCTGCGTTTCACGTTTGCGGCGACCCCGCTGCAGCACGACCGGCTGCAGGGGCTCGACACCGGCATCGTGCGTGCCTTGTGGATGACGCATGCGGAAATCGCAGCGGCAAGGGCCCGGCTGCGCAGCCCGATGGTGCTGCGCGGCATCGACGACTGGCTCGCCGGACGGCGCCTGCCGCTGTCGGCGTGCACCTGGATGATCGAGGCGCCGGCATGAACACACCTTCCGTCATGGTCGGCATGTCTGGCGGTGTCGATTCGTCGGTCGCCGCGTTGCTGCTCAAGCGCGAGGGCTGCGACGTCGCCGGGCTGTTCATGCAGAACTGGGTCGAAGACGACCGCTTCGGCGAATGCCAGGCCGACCGCGACCGCGCCGATGCGGTGCGCGTCTGCGCCCGGCTCGACCTGCCCTTTCATGCGCGCAACTTCGCCGCCGACTACTGGGACCGGGTATTCGAAAACTTCCTCAGCGAGTACCGTGCCGGCCGCACGCCGAACCCCGACGTGCTGTGCAACCGCGAGATCAAGTTCAAGACGTTTCTCGAGCACGCGCGTGCCCTCGGCGCCGAACGGATCGCGACCGGCCACTACGCGCGCAGCGATGTCGTCGACGGCCGCCATCGCCTGCTGCGCGGCCGCGACACGAACAAGGATCAGAGCTATTTTCTCCATACGCTCGGCCAGGACGCGTTGCGCTCGACCGTGTTTCCGGTCGGTGAACTGGCCAAGCCGCAGGTGCGGCGCATGGCCGCGGAAGCGGGACTGCCCACGCATGCGAAGAAGGACTCGACCGGCATCTGCTTCATCGGCGAGCGCGACTTCCGCGAGTTTCTCGGCCAGTACATTCCGGCACGGCCGGGCGAACTGCGTAGCCCCGATGGCAACCTGCTCGGCGAACACAACGGCACGATGTACTACACACTCGGCCAGCGCGAGGGCCTGCGCATCGGCGGGCGTCGCGGTGCCGGCAGCGCGCCATGGTATGTCGTCGGCAAGGATGTGCCCGCGAACGTCTTGTACGTCGCCCAGGGAGTCGACAATCCCTGGCTGTTCTCGTCACGCCTGGCCGCCGGCGAATTGTCCTGGGTCGCCGGCACGGCGCCGGCTGCCGATTTCCGCTGCACGGCCAGGACCCGCTATCGGCAAGTCGACCAGACTTGCCGCGTCCGCGTCGAAGGCGATCGTTGCGAGGTCACGTTCGACATTCCGCAGCGCGCCGTCACGCCCGGCCAGTCCGTCGTTTTTTATTGCGGCGACGAGTGCCTCGGCGGCGGCATCATCGATGTCACCGATGCGCCATTCGGCGGCCTTGCCGCGCAGGCACTGCGTGTACAGTAGCGGCGCCGGGCGGCGATGAGGGAAGAGCGCGTCATTGCGCTGGCCGGCGCCCTGCAGGCGACGAGTCTGGTGCGCAGCCTGGCGCTGCGCGGCGATGCCGATGTCGCCTCGATGCGCGCGAGCATGGCGAGCATCTTCAAGATCGACTCCGACAATGCCGCCGACGTCTTCGCCGGCGTCACCAACCTGCGGCTGGGCCTGGAAACGCTGGTCGCACAAGTCGAAACCGGTACGCGCGACCTGGTGCTCACGCGGCTGCTGATCAACGTCATGCGCGTCGAAAGCGCGCTGGCGCGTCGCAGCGACGTTCTGGAAACGTTGCGAAGCGGCATCGAGGCCATTGCGCGCGACCACGACACGCAGGATCCGCTCGACGCGACAACCGAGCTGGCGAAGCTGTACAGCCGGACCCTGTCGACCTTGCGCCCGCGCATCATGGTCGAGGGCAATCCGCACTTCCTGAACAATGCGGCAAGCGTCGACCGCATCCGCGCGCTGCTGCTTGCCGCCGTGCGCGCGACCGTGCTGTGGCGCCAGCTCGGCGGCAGCCAGCTGCGCCTGTTCTTCCGTCATCGCCAGTACGCCATGATGGCGCGCGGCCTGCTCGCGCAGTGCACGCTCAGCGGCAGCTGACAGGAAGCCCGGCGCCCCGCAACTCCCCGCTGCCGATGGAAGAAGATGGCGCGAAGCGCCGCCGGATGAGGCCGGGTGACTTATCCACGTGGCAGGGGAACCAGGCCTCGCCGACGACAGGGGGATTCAACCCAAACCGCTTCTTTCATGTCGTCGCCACGACCGACGAAAGCCGGACTGCACGAGCAGGCGGCACGCGTGTGCACGTCGACATCAGCGCGCCATCGCACGAAAATCGCGTTTCGAGATTGACGTAACCGGGCCCATCCACTACCCTTTCGCGCTCTCTCGGGGCCATAGCTCAGCTGGGAGAGCGCTACAATGGCATTGTAGAGGTCGTCGGTTCGATCCCGACTGGCTCCACCACTTCACCGTCGTCCTGGCGGCAGCTTTTCCCGGCGTCCCCATCGTCTAGAGGCCCAGGACATCGCCCTTTCACGGCGGTAACGGGGGTTCGAATCCCCCTGGGGACGCCAATTCCATCAATAACCTGGGCTGCGCGCCAGCCAAGGTGTCCTGGATAATTTCCGGGGTAACTCCCGGGCCGAACACCCGCCTGCGCGCCAGCCGGCGCAGCGCCTGTCCGCACGACCTCGAGCTTCCGGCGAACTCGGCGAGCGACGCCGCAGCGAAGTTCCCGTGCTGTCTCTCCACATTTATACAAATTGCGCCTTCCCTTGCGGATCGACGAGCGGCCCCTGCCGGCGTCATTCCCTGTCCTTGCGCCCCCAATACGATCAGGTTTTCTCGGACGGTCTCGAATGGCCCGCGATCGGTGGAGGTCGCTGCTTCGCGGCGGATCGACGCGAACCTCGAAGTGAGCGAGCGTTTCGCCCTGGGCCGGACCGCACACCCCGGGGCGAGTGCCGCAGGGGCTGATGATTGCCGCCGGTCAGTCGGAATCCGACCGGCGGCAAGTTGAAACATCGTCGGCCAATTTTTTCCGGCGGCCGCCCCGCACGACTTCAGCGCGCGGAATTCGCCGTCGCATCCCTGCGCGTCAGGATCAGGTCGTTCGCCAGAGACGAGCCTTTCTTGGTGATCTCGAGCAGTTCCTGATGCTGGCGCACCAGGCCCTTGGCGATCAGCGTGTTGCGCAGCGGATCCGGCATGCTGCGCTTGAGCGATGTCGGACTCAGCGGACCGCGATTGAGCGCCAGAAGCCAGAGTTTTTCTTCACTCGACATGTTCGATTTCAAGTCATTCCTCCGTTTGCGGGCGCCAGCGCCCGATTGCGCGTATGCCGTCAAGGGTGATTTCCACCTGCCGGCGCCTCCATTGAATAAGCCCCTTCTCGACCAGGCTGTCGTGAACTTCATTGGGAATCGTGAACTGGTCGAGCAGACCGTGGCGCGGTCGGCTGCGTAGCAGGCGCATCAGCCAGATTGCTTCCTGTTCGGAAAGGCTGTCGGCGTCCGTCATGCGAAAGCCCCCTGTCGCATCGGTCGGTGCAAATAGTGCCGGCTCGTGCGTCACGCATACTGACGAGCGTGTCACGAATTTACCATTCGACAAGGCGACGGCACTGCAACGTCGATGGTCTGGCCCGAAAAATGCGGCTCGTCGCAAAGGCAGTGCCGGATCGCCTTCGGCACCGCCGGCGCCGGGGATGCGGGAAATCGCCTGGCGGCTCGACTGCCTGCCGCCTCAGCGCATTGCGCGCGGATCAGCTCATGCGTCGAGCTTGCGCGTGCGCCGGTAACGACGGATCAGCTCGTTGGTCGAACTGTCGTGCGCGAGTTGCGGCTCGGCGACGCTGGCGATCTCGGCTTGCGTCCGTTGCGCCAGCTGCTTGCCGAGTTCGACTCCCCACTGGTCGAACGAGTCGATGTTCCAGATCGTGCCCTGCACGAACGTGATGTGCTCGTACAACGCGACCAGCGCGCCGAGCGAGTGCGGCGTCAGGCGATCGGCGAGGATCGTGTTGCTCGGCCGATTGCCGTCGAAACAGCGATGCGGCACGAGCGCCTCGGGCGTGCCTTCGGCGCGTACCTGGGCGGCGGTCTTGCCGAATGCAAGCGCTTCGCTTTGCGCAAACAGATTGGCCATCAGCAGGTCGTGCTGGTCACTCAGGGCATTCAGGGGCTGGCAAAAGCCGATGAAGTCGCACGGTATCAGGCGCGTGCCCTGATGGATCAGCTGGTAGAACGAATGTTGCCCGTTCGTGCCCGGCTCGCCCCACCAGACCGGCGCCGTCTGCCACGCAACGCGCGCACCATCCAGCGTCACCGACTTGCCGTTGCTTTCCATGGTCAGCTGCTGCAGGTACGCCGGGAAGCGCTTCATGTATTGCGCGTACGGCAGCACGGCCTGCGTATGCGTACCGAAGAAGTTGACGTACCAGACGCCGAGCAGGCCCATCAGGACCGGCAGGTTTTGCGCGAACGGCGCGCTGCGGAAATGCTCGTCCATCGCATGAAAGCCGTCGAGCATCATCAGGAAGAGCGTCGGGCCGATCGCGATCATGGTCGACAAGCCGATTGCCGAATCCATCGAGTAGCGCCCGCCGACCCAGTCCCAGAAACCGAACATCTGCGCCGTATCGATGCCGAACTTCGTCACTTCCGCGGCGTTGGTCGAGACCGCGACAAAGTGCCGGCCGATCGCCTTTTCGTCGCCGAGGGCGTCGACGAGCCAGGTGCGCGCGGTGCGCGCGTTGGTCATCGTCTCCTGCGTCGTGAAGGTCTTCGACGAAATGATGAACAGGGTCTGTGCCGGATCCAGGTCACGCGTCGCCTCGACGAAATCGCTGCCGTCGACGTTCGACACGAAGCGCACGTCCAGGTCGCTCTGGCCGTAATGGCGCAGCGCCTCGTGCGCCATGACCGGGCCGAGATCCGAACCGCCGATGCCGATGTTCACGACGTGGCGGATGCGCTTGCCGGTATAGCCGGTCCAGGCGCCGCTGCGCACGCGTTCGGAAAACGCCGCCATGCGGTCGAGCACCGCGTGCACGTCATCGACCACGTTGCGGCCATCGAATTCGATGCGCTGGTCGCGCGGCGCGCGCAGCGCGACATGCAGCACAGCGCGGTTTTCGGTGGTGTTGATGCGTTCGCCGTTCCACATGGCCGCGATGCGCGCGCCGAGCGCGCGTTCGTCGGCCAGTTGCAGCAGCAGGCGCAGCGTCTCGTCCGTGATGCGGTTCTTCGAATAGTCCAGGTACAGGCCAGCCGCTTCGATGCTGAAACGCTGCGCCCGTCCGGGGTCGTCGGCAAACAGCGTGCGCAAATGGGTGCCGGACAACGCGCGCTGGTGCGCGGTGAGCGCCTGCCATGCCGGCGACGCGGTGACTGGACCGTGGTGCGGCGCACCCGGCACGCCCGGCGTGCTCATCTCAGGCGCAGCGGGCAGGACTGGATGCGAGCGCCACCAGCGTTCCACGCGAGTGACCCTGCTCGGCGAGATACTCGAGCCAGCGATTGAGGAACGTGGCCATGCGCATGCGCTGCTGGAACAGCGTCCTGGCCGCCGGCAGCGGGCCGAGCGCGCGACGCAGGTGGCGGTCGGACTGGCAGTGCGTGGCCTCGGCGACATGGGCGTCGCGATACATGCGCAGCCACGCCGACGGCGCCGGATCGCCGGTATCGCGGTCGAGCATGCAGTAGCTGAGTTTCAGCTCGAGCGTATACGGATGCCGTTCGACCACATCCAGGCGCACGTCCAGACCGTCGTCGACGGAAGAAAAATAGCTGCCGGCCTGCAGGTCCTGCGGCGCGAATATGCGCGCGAGCCGATGGTAGTTCTCGGCGTAGAGGCCCATCAGATACGCGAAGCGTCCGGGAAGGATGTTATTGCGTTGTTCGACGACGTGCGCCATGCACCGATCATAGCATTCGACGCCATGCAGGCCAGTCTGCCCAAATCGTGCGCAGCGGACTACAATGGGGTTCCGATGCGGCCGGCAATCTGAATGCTCGCCGCCTGCCACGGCCCGCCCTCCGCGTGGGCACGCGGACGATACCGTCGCGCCTTTCGGTTCTCGGCCCTTGCGCTCAGAACATGTGCTTTTCGATGCCGAGCCGCGCGAGGATCTTGCTGGCGATTTCCTCGATCGAGGTGTGCGTGGAATTTTCCACCGGAACGCTTTCGCGCCGGAACAGCTTGTCGGCCAGCGCCAATTCGTGCCGGCACTGCTCGATCTTCGCATAGCGGCTGCCCGGCTTGCGTGCTTCGCGCACCTGCGCCAGGCGCTGCGCATCGATCGTCAACCCGTACAGGCGCGGCTTGAACGGCACCAGGCGCCGGGGCAGCTCCAGCTTGTCCAGGTCGTCCTCGGTCAGCGGGTAGTTCGCCGCCTTCACCCCGTAATGCAGGGCCATGTACAGGCAGGTCGGCGTCTTGCCCACGCGCGAGACGCCGATCAGGATGATGTCGGCGTCGCTGTAGTTGACGTCGACGCCGTCGTCGTGCGTCAGCGCATAGTTGGTCGCGTTGATGCGCGCTTCGTACTCGGCGAAATCGGTCAGGCCATGCGCGCGTCCGACTTTCGGCTTGCGCTTGACGCCGAGTTCGGCTTCCAGCGGCCCGATGAACGGGGCGAACACGTCGATCATCAGCGCACTGCTGGTGGCGAGGATCTCGCTGAGCAGCGGATCGACCACGGTGTTGACGACGATCGGCCGCACACCGGTCGTCGCGTAGGCATTGCGGATGCGCGCGGCCGCGCCATGCGCCTTTTCCTCGTCGTCGACGAACGGCAGGCGGTAGGTGTCGAAATCGACGTCGTCGAATTGCGTGAGCACCGAATGCCCGATCGTCTCGGCCGTGATGCCGGTGCCGTCGGAAACGTAGAAAATCGTCCTGCGCATGTGCGAACGCCTGATCCAATCTGAATCGAAGTGTAAGCGAATCCGCCAAACACAGCCGGCGCGCTTGTGAGGCGCAGCCAAACCGGCGAAAATTCGCGGATTCGCGGGGCCGGCCCTGCCCCGTTCCCTTGGAGACTCCCTTGAGCGATCTGGTTCTGTGGCTCGATCAACTGCGCCTGTCCGATCTGGCCAAGGTCGGCGGCAAGAATGCCTCGCTCGGCGAGATGATCGGCCATCTCGGCCAGCTCGGCGTATCGGTACCCGGCGGCTTCGCCACGACGGCCCACGCGTTCCAGCAGTTCATCGCGCAGAGCGGGCTCGCCGATCGCATCCAGGCCAGGCTTGCCACGCTCGACGTCGACGACGTCGATGCCTTGACCACGGCAGGCACCGAAATCCGCACCTGGGTGATCGACACGCCGCTGCTGACCGATCTCGACGCCGCCGTGCGCGCCGCCTATTCGCGCCTGTGCAAGCTCGCCGGCACCGACAATACGGCAGTCGCCGTGCGCTCGTCGGCCACGGCCGAAGACCTGCCGGACGCCTCGTTTGCCGGCCAGCAGGAAACCTTCCTCAACGTCTGCGGCGCCGACGACGTGATCCACCGGATCAAGGAAGTCTTCGCCTCGCTGTACAACGATCGCGCGATCGCCTACCGCGTGCATCATGGCTTCAGGCACGAAGACGTCTTCCTGTCGGCCGGCGTGCAGCTGATGGTGCGCTCGGACATCGGTGCCTCCGGCGTGCTGTTCACGCTCGACACCGAGTCCGGTTTCCGCGACGTCGTGTTCGTGACCGGCAGCTACGGCCTCGGCGAAATGGTCGTGCAGGGCGCCGTGAATCCGGACGAGTTCTATGTCTACAAGCCGACCCTGCGCGCCGGCAAGTCGGCGATCCTGCGCCGCCAGCGCGGCGCCAAGCAGCAGCGCATGGTCTATTCGTCGAAGGCCGGCGAGCGCGTGCGCGTCGAAGCCACGCCTGCCGCCGACCGCGCAAGATTCTGCATCAGCGACGACGACGTGCAGGAACTGGCGCGGCAGTCGCTGGTCATCGAGCAGCACTACGACCGCCCGATGGACATCGAATGGGCCAAGGACGGCAACACCGGCAAGATCTACATCGTGCAAGCGCGGCCCGAGACGGTGAAGTCGCGTGCGCGTGCCACGCAGATCGAACGCTATCACCTGCGCCAGCGCGGCGACGTGCTCGCCGAAGGACGTGCGATCGGCCAGAAGATCGGCAGCGGCGTCGCGCGCGTGGTCCGTTCGATCAAGGACATGAATCGCGTGCAGGCCGGCGACGTGCTCATCGCCGACATGACCGACCCGGACTGGGAGCCGGTCATGAAACGCGCGTCGGCCATCGTCACGAACCGCGGCGGACGCACCTGCCATGCGGCGATCATCGCGCGCGAGCTGGGCGTGCCGGCCGTGGTCGGCACCGGCAACGGGCTCGACGCGATCGCCGACGGCATCGACGTCACCGTGTCGTGCGCCGAAGGCGACACCGGCACGATCTACAAGGGCAGGCTCGACTTCGACAAGGTCACGGCCGACCTCGACCATATGCCGCCGGCGCCGCTCAAGATCATGATGAACGTGGCCAATCCCGAGCGTGCATTCGACTTCGCCATGCTGCCGAATGCCGGCGTCGGCCTGGCGCGCCTGGAAATGATCATTGCCAGCCACATCGGCCTGCATCCGAAGGCGCTGCTCGAATATGCCAGCCAGGATGCCGAAACGAAGAAGAAGATCGACGAGCGCATCGGCGACGAAGATCCGGTGCAGTTCTATGTCGACCGCCTCGCCGAAGGCATCGCGACGATCACCGCCGCGTTCGCGCCGAATCCGGTGATCGTGCGCCTGTCGGACTTCAAATCGAACGAATACGCGAACCTGATCGGGGGCGCGCGCTACGAGCCGCACGAGGAAAATCCGATGATCGGCTTCCGCGGCGCGAGCCGCTACGTCGACCCGGGCTTCAAGGATTGTTTCGCGCTCGAATGCCGCGCGATGAAGAAGGTGCGAGAGGAAATGGGCCTGGCCAATGCCTGGGTCATGATCCCGTTCGTGCGCACGCTCGACGAGGGCCGCAAGGTCATCGACGTGCTGGCGCGCAACGGCTTGAAACGGGGCGAGGGCGACCTGAAGATCATCATGATGTGCGAGGTGCCGTCGAACGCGCTGATGGCCGAAGAATTCCTCGATCTCTTCGACGGCTTCTCGATCGGCTCGAACGACCTGACCCAGCTGACGCTCGGCCTCGACCGCGATTCGGCCATCGTCGCGCCGCTGTTCGACGAACGCGACCCGGCAGTCAAGAAGTTGCTGTCGATGGCAATCAAGACCGCAAGGAAGAAAAAGAAGTACATCGGCATCTGCGGCCAGGGCCCGTCCGACCATCCGGACCTGGCCGAGTGGCTGATGGACCAGGGCATCGAATCGGTATCGCTCAATCCCGATACGGTCGTCGACACCTGGCTGATGCTGGCGAAGAAGAAAGCGACATAACGATTCGGTCGCACCCTCGACCTCCCTTTCGAGTCCAGGGTCGGGGTATCGAAAATTCCCCGCAGACCGCACCTGCCGCATGCGCGATTCCATGCAGGGCGTGTTCGGTCGGTCTTCCGACGATCGTTCTTCGAGACATCGCGTGCACGGCACGAGAACGTCCCGGAGAATCCGCCATGTCTGCCAAGTTGCCGCTGGTTGCGGCTGTCGCCCTGCTCGCCGTATCGCCGGCTGCATCGGCGTGGAATGTGCTCAAGAACCCCGGCTTCAGCGGCGGAGCGACGCCCTGGAACCTGTCCTCGACCGGCGGCGGGGACGCTTCCTACGAAAGCTTTTTCGGCTCCCCGGCAGGCGGCTCGCTGCGGCTGCAGTCGTACAATTTCAATGCCACCTCCCACGCCGACCAGTGTGTCGACATCGGCAAGTGGACCGTGCTCGACTTCAGCCTGCGCCAGTTCGATGAATCGCCCAGCGGTGGCGGCACGCACACGTTCAAGCTCGACCTCTACGACACCGCCGGATGCACCGGCAACAAACTCGGCAGCCCGATCACGCTCGCGCTCACCGGCGACCCGGTCGACGGCAATCCGGCAACCGGTTGGGTCGAGACATCGGTGCTCGGCACCCCGCTGCCGTCCGGTGCCGTCAGCGCGAAGGTGAATCTCGATGTCGTCGCCGGAACCAGCACCGTCGCCTACTTCCTCGTCGACGACGTGCAGGTCGTCCCGCCGGACGAGATCTTTCCGGACGAATTCGAGGCGAACTGATCTTCGCAGCGATCGCCTGTCTTCCCGTTCAACGTGGCGCCGCACGCAACGTCGTCGTTGCATCGGCACCGGCGCGTTTCTGCAAGCCGGTCGAGAAAGGCCGGCGACAATCGCCACCGCCCGAACCAGCCGTGCTGCCATCCGCCGAGTACGCGCAGCATCGACCTGCTGCCCGGGGGCTGCGCAACGCAATACTTTACGGCGACGGTTTGACCAGCATCAACGTGCACGGCGCGTGCATCGCCACCTTGACCGGGACGGTTGCGACGAAACGCTGCAACTGCAAGCCGTGCGTGGCAGCACCCATGACGATCAGGTTGACGTGATTGGTCTGCGCGAACGCGAGCAGGGCCTGTGCGACATCCGAGGATTCGAGCACATGGCATGAGACGGCGTGATCCCCCGGCCCGATGCTGCCGGACCATTCGCGCAGCCGCGTCAGCATGCGCTGGTGCAGTTCGACTCCGTTGGGTCGGCCGGCATCGCCGACCGGACTGACCGGCGGCACAACAGTCACGCAGGCCAGGCGCGCGCCCGGTCGATTGCCCAGTCCGCGACGCACCGCCTGGCGCAGCGCTTCGAGAGTTGCCTCGCGCACGTCGTCGTGCGGAACGGCAACCATCACGATCGGCACACGCGCCAGCCCAGGGGACGGCAACGCGCTGGGCTGATAAGTCGCGCGGCGGCGCAGCCAGCGCAGGAAATGGCGCCAGAAGCCGGGCCCGTGATCGGCACGACCGCGTGCTGTCACCCGCACCTGGCCCGGATGCGAAAGATCGAACGCCAGCAGGGCGGCGGACGCGTAGCGCCGTTCCGCCTTCGGCTCGAGACAGCGCAGAATGATTTCCTGCAACCATTCCGGCACGTCCGGGTTGATCTGGCGCGGCGGCCGCGGTTGCATCCAGAAGCGCTGGCGCAGCCCGCCAGTCGTCTGCGGATCGCCGAACGGCAGTTCGCCGGTGCACATCTCGTAAAGGATCACACCGAGCGCGAACAGGTCGCTGCGCGGATCGCCGCGCACGCCGACGATCTGTTCCGGTGCTATCCACGGATGCGAGCCGACCGCAATGTGTTGTCCGTCGGCCAGCAGATCCGGCGTTTGCGCGTGCCAGGACAGGCCGAAGTCGAGCAGTACCGCTTCGTTGTCGTCGCGCATCAGCACGTTGGCCGGCTTCAGGTCGAGATGGCAGACCCGGTGTTCGTGCAGGTCGTGCACCGCCCCTGCGACCAGCGCACCGATGCGGGCGATTTCGGCGGGATCGCGGCGCGGCGCGGCGTCGAGCCAGTCCTGCAGCGTCGCGCCGGCAACGTATTCCATCACCAGGTACGGCAGTGCGATGTCGCCGGCAGCGACCAGGCGCGGCACGTGCGCACCCCGCGCCACCGCCAGGATCTGCCGCTCGACCTCGAAACCGACCAGGTTTTCGGCACCGTCGGCTGCAGTCATGCGCGGGACTTTCATCACCAGTGGAAATTCGAAATGACGGCCGGGGTCGGCGTAGTGCACGCTGTAGATGCGCGCCATGCCGCCGCTGTGCAGGCAGGCGTCGATCACGAAGTCATCTACCCGCTGGCCGGGTTCGAACGGCATTGCCATGAACGGTCCCCCGAAGCCGCCAAAAGCCGACTGCGAAATCGCCGGCGGCGAATGATGGCTGAAATACAGCCGGATGGGGAATCAAGCCGGACTGCGCAACGGTTCTTGCAATTGCCGGATGAAATACGTACATTTGTACGTATGGACGATTTCGACCTTACCGCCAACCAACGCCGGGTCCTTGATTGCATCGAGCGCCATATGGCGCATAATGGTGTCGCTCCATCGTTGCGGGAAATTTCGGAATATCTTGGGCTTAGCAGCCATTCCTCAGCGCAGGATTATGTCGAGGCGCTGATCCGCAAAGGTGTGCTGGAACGCCTGCCGCAACATCGCGGCCTGCGTCTGGCAAAACGCTCTCGGGCACCGGCGGCAACGCTCCCCCTCGTCGGACGCGTTGCCGCCGGCAGCCCGATCATGTCCGAAGGCAATGTCGAAGCGAACTACGCCGTCGACCCGGCGCTGTTCCGGCCGCGTGCCGATTTCCTGCTGCGCGTCGTCGGCATGAGCATGCGCGATGCCGGCATCCTCGACGGCGACCTGCTCGCCGTGCATCGCACGCAGACTGCCGGGGATGGCAGCATCGTCGTCGCACGGCTCGATGACGAAATCACGGTCAAGCGTCTGCAGCACCGGCACGGGCGCCTGCTGCTGCTGCCGGAAAATCCCGACTTCGAACCGATCGAAGTCGATCCGCGCCGCACCGACAGCTTCGCGATCGAAGGCATCCACGTGGGCATCATTCGCCAAGGTCGACCATGAATGCCATCGCCGCTCCCGCTGTACCCGCTGCAATCGATGCGCTGCTCCAGCACCCCGGCATCTGGCGTCGCTCGGCATCTGCGCAACAGCACGTGCGCGCGCTGCCGACCGGCGTGGCCGAGCTCGATGCAGCGTTGCCTGGCGGCGGCTGGCCCTGCGGTGCGTTGAGCGAAATCCTGTTCGCCCATGACGGCATCGGCGAACTGAGCCTGCTGATGCCGGCGCTGGCCGCGATCACGCAGCGGCGCCAGCGCGTGGTCTTCGTCGCGCCACCGTATATCCCGTACGCACCGGCACTCGACGCATACGGTCTGGACCTGCGCTATGTCGTGCAGATCGAGGCGAATGCAGGCGAAGGCGCCTGGAGTGCCGAGCAATGCCTGCGCTCCGGTTCGTGCGGCGCGGTGCTCGGCTGGCTGCACCAGGCCGACTACACGCAACTGCGACGATTGCAACTGGCGGCCGAAAGCGGCGACGCACTGGCCTTCCTGTTCCGCCCGGCGCATTCGGCCGGCAAGTCCAGCCCTGCCGCACTGCGTCTGCAATTGCACGCCGGGTCCGCTGACGATCCGGTTCTCGCCGCGGAATCCGATACCGCGCAGGTCGGCATCGAAATTCTCAAGTGCCGCGGCAACCTCGATTGGCAACGCCCGACCCGATTGCGATGGCGCGCGTGAGCGCGGATGCCTCAATCGCTGAGACGTTCAGCAATCAGACTAAAGGCCGTCACTCCGGTGGCTTTCAACAGCTGATCAAGTCAAATCCGGTTTTTCAACCTGCTGCTTGAGAGCTGGATTACGGCTTCGCCGGAATGACGAGCGGATTGTTCTGAACCATTCCTCCAACTGCAATCGTTCCGTGTCTTCGCATGCTCTGGGCCTGCCTGTATTTTTCCGACCTGCCGCTGCGTGCCGTGTTCGAGGACAGCGAGCAGGCGATGCCGTGCGCTGTCGTCGACGGGCCGCGCCAGCGCCCGCACATCGTGCTTGCCAATACACCGGCCCAGCGCCACGGCGTAGGTGCCGGCCGTGTGCTCGCAGCGTCGCGCGCGCTGTGCTCGACCCTGCAGGCGCGAACGCGCGATCGACCGGGCGAACAGCGGCTGTTGCTGAGCCTCGCCGCCTGGGCCTACCGCTTCAGCAGTCATGTCAGCCTGTGCCAACCCGATGCGCTGCTGGTCGAAGTCGGTGCCAGCCTGCGCCTGTTCGGCGGCTGGCCGGCGCTCGAACGTCGCCTGCGGCACGAACTCGCGGCGATTGGCCATGCGCCTGCCATCGCCGTGGCGCCGCTGCCCGCGGCAGCACGCGTGCTGGCGGCACGGCACGACGGTTTCTTCACCAGCCAGCGCGAGCCGATGCTGAGCGCGCTCGGCTGCATCGCCATCGCGTACTCGGGCCTCGACGACAACGCTATTTCACTTTTATACAATGTCGGTGCACGCACCCTGCGTGATGCGTTTGCCCTGCCGCGCCCGGAACTGGCACGGCGCATCGGGCCGGCGGCACTGGCCACGCTCGATCACCTGCGCGGCATCGACCATGAAGTGCTGCCGCTGTACGAGCCGCCGGACCGCTTCGAGCATCGCGTCGAACTGGATGACCGCGTCGAGGCGTGGCCGCCGCTGCTGTTTCCGCTGCGGCGCCTGTGCGGCGAGTTGGCGCTGTTCCTCGCCGCGCGCGACGGCGGCGTGCAGCGTTGCGGTCTGGTCCTCGATCACGAAGACAAGCCGGCCACGCATGTCGCGATCGAACTGCTGACGCCACAGCGCGAGGCGCGCACGCTGTACGAACTCATCCGCAGCCGGCTCGAACGCATTGCGCTGGCAGCGCCGGTCTGCGGCATCGCACTGGTCGCCACCGACCTGCCGGAATTCCGCCCGCGCCATCTGGATCTGTTCGAACCGCAGCGCGAACAGGGCCTGCAATGGCCGGAACTCGCCGAACGCCTGCGCGCGCATCTCGGCGACGACGCCGTGCGCCGACTCGCCGCCGCCGCCGATCACCGGCCCGAGCGGGCATGGTGCTTCGCGGCCGTGAACCAGGTCGATCCTCGTTGCTCTTCGTCTCTTCCGCAAAAGCGCGTGAAAGCGGTGCGCGAAGCTGCTGCAGCCGAAACGCTGGCGCACGTCGGAAACGCCGACCTCGCGGCATCGGAAACTCCGCCGCGCTCCCGCAACGCCGACCTCACGACGTCGGAGACGCCGTCGCGCTCCGGAAGCGACACCCTGTCCCTCTCCCGCCAGCGCGAGAGGGAGAAGAACCCCGCATCTGTCGACGTTCGACCGCGCCCCTTGTGGCTGCTGCGGCGCGCGCTGCCGCTGCGCGGGCCGCCGCCGCGCATACTCGCCGGCCCCGAGCGCATCGAGAGCGGCTGGTGGGACGGCGGCGACACGCGCCGCGACTACTACGTGGTGCAGACGCGCGAAGGCCAGCGCGCCTGGGCTTTTATCGTGCCCGGCACGAGCGATGGCTGGATGCTGCATGGCTGGTTCGCATGAAACGCCGTCACTCGCCGCATCGCTTCGGCCGGCAATCGCGCGTCAACGAGCATCCGCGCGAGATCGGCGAACCGTCACAGCGGGTCATCGAACGCGAGCGTGAAACAGGCAGGGCGAAGCTTTTTGACCGCTCTCCCCCAGCACAGCGCGTGCAGGGCAGCGCGCCCTCGCAATGCGAAGGAGCGCATTGCGAGGGCTACCCGACGCAGAGGCATGGATGCCGACCGGAAAACGCGCCAGGGCCGGCCGAATTCGAAGCCCTCGAACGTCCCCCCCTCGCCCGTGCCCTTTCTCCCGGACAACTTCACGGGAGAGCGAGCGAGTTCGGCAATCTTCCAGCGACATCCGGACGGTGCAAGGAAGGCGATGAAAGTGCAAAGCACGGCTACGCCGAGTTGCACTGCCTGTCGAATTTCAGTTTCCAGCGCGGCGCATCGAGCGCACAGGAGTTGTTCGAGCGCGCGAAGAAGCTCGGTTACGCGGCGCTGGCAATCACCGACGAATGCTCGCTGGCCGGCATCGTGCGCGCCTGGGAGGCCTCGAAGGACACCGGCGTTGCGCTGATCGTCGGCACCGAGATCCGCCTTGCCGACGGACCGAAGCTCGCCGTGCTGGCGATGAATCACGGCGGCTATTCCGACATCTGCCGGCTGATCACGGCCGGCCGACGGCGCAGCGCCAAGGGCGAATATCACCTGACCCGTGCCGACGCCAAACAATTGGGCACGGGCGTCTGCCTGCTCTGGCTGCCGGAATCGTCGTCGCAGCGAGGGATCGGCCGGGATCCGGCGATGGAAAATATCGCAAAGTGGATAACGCGGCATTTTTCCGGGCGTGCATGGCTCGCCGTCGAACTGCACCACGGCCCGGACGACAACGCCAGGCTTGCGTACCTGCGCGGGCTCGGTGCTCGCCACGACCTTCCGCTGGTCGCCGCCGGCGACGTGCACATGCACGTGCGCAGGCGACGTGCGCTGCAGGACGTCATGACCGCGATCCGCATCGGCCGCACGGTCGCCGAAGCCGGGCACACGCTGTTTCCGAACGGCGAACGCCACCTGCGCCGGTTCGATCAGCTCGCCGCGATCTACCCGGCCGACCTGCTTGCCGAGACGCTGCGGATCGCCGCACGCTGCACGTTCCATCTCGGCGGTCTCAACTACCGCTATCCGAAGGAACTGGTGCCTCCGGAACTCGGCGCGGATGCGAATGCGTATCTGCGCCGGAAGACTTTCGACGGCGCCGCGAAGATCTGGCCGCGCGGAATCCCGGAAAACGTCCGCGTGCAGGTCGACAGGGAACTCGCACTGATCGCCGAATGCAGGGTCGAGCACTTCTTCCTCACCGTCGAGGACATCGTGCGCTGGGCGCGCGATCAGAAGCCGCCGATCCTGTGCCAGGGCCGCGGCTCGTCGGCGAATTCCGCGGTCTGCTACTGCCTCGGCATCACGTCGGTAACGCCGGAAACAGGTAACCTGCTGTTCGAACGCTTCCTGTCGAGGGAACGCAACGAGCCGCCGGACATCGACGTCGACTTCGAGCACGAGCGGCGCGAGGAAGTCATCCAGTACGTTTTCGCCAAGTACGGGCGCGACCGCGCGGCGCTCGCCGCGACCGTGATCAGCTACCGCAGCAAAAGCGCGCTGCGCGATGTCGGCCATGCGCTCGGCCTGACCGACGATGCGCTCGACCAGCTCAGTGCGATTTCCACGCGCGTGCCAAACGGCTTGTCCCAGAAACAGGCCCTGCGCGAACGCGGGTTCGATCCCGACAGCCGCGTATTGCGCCAGCTGATGACGCTGGCTGCCGAGCTGCGCGGATTTCCACGCCATCTTTCGCAGCATGTCGGCGGCTTCGTGATCTCGGACCAGCCGCTGCACCATCTCGTGCCGGTCGAGAACGCCGCGATGCCGGACCGCACGATCATCCAGTGGGACAAGGACGATCTGGAAACCATGAAACTGCTCAAGGTCGACTGCCTCGCGCTCGGCATGCTGACGTGCCTGCGCAAGTGCATCGACCTGCTGCATGCGCATGGCCTGTGGGAAACGCCGTACCGGGGCGCAAGGCCGACGCTGCACGATATCCCGAGCGACGATGATGCCAGCGCGCGCGGGGTTTACGACATGATCTGCAAGGCCGATACGATCGGCGTATTCCAGATCGAATCGCGTGCACAGATGTCGATGCTGCCGCGCCTGCAACCGCGCTGCTTCTACGATCTGGTCATCGAAGTCGCGATCGTCCGGCCCGGACCGATCCAGGGCAACATGGTGCATCCCTACCTGCGCCGACGCAAAAATATCGAGCCGGCCGATTACCCGCAATCGAAATTCGAGCGTGAAGCGGGCGCGCAATTCTCGCAGGTCAAAGAAGTGCTGGAACGCACGCTCGGCGTGCCGATCTTCCAGGAACAGGTCATGAAGCTGATCCAGGTCATCGCCGGCTTCACGCCCGGCGAAGCCGATCAGCTGCGCCGTGCGATGGCGGCATGGAAACGTCGCGGCGGCCTCGAGAAATTCCACGACCGCATCCTCGACGGCATGCGCGAGCGCGGCTACAGCGACGAATACTTCGAGCGCATCTTCGAGCAGATCAAGGGGTTCGGCGACTACGGCTTTCCCGAGTCGCATGCGGCCAGCTTCGCCCGGCTCGCCTGGGCCTCGTGCTGGCTCAAGTGCCATCACCCGGCCGCGTTCACCTGCGCATTGCTCAACTCGCAGCCGATGGGTTTCTACCAGCCATCGCAGCTGATCCAGGACACGCAGCGGCACGGCGTGCGCGTGCTGCCGGTCGACGTGACGGTCAGCGATTGGGACTGTGCCCTCGAGGAAGTCCGGCCGCCGCAGGCTGCCGGCCGCTGTCCCTCGGCCGCGCAGCGAGAGAGGGGGGGACCATCGCGGAGCGATCGTGGGGTGAGGGAAATCCGTCAGCCGCAGGCTGCCGACCACTGTCCCTCGCCCGCGCAGCGGGAAAGATGCCTCACCGTCGAGCAGCGCTCGCCATGCCTTACTTCGCATTGCGAGGGCGCGTTACCCCCCGTCCCCTCACTCCTGCCCTCTCCCCCAACGATGCAGTTCCCGGGGGAGGGGAAGACAGGTGCGCTGTACGCGGCCCTCGAGCCTCGGCCTTGCCTTGCGCTGCGCCTGGGCTTGCGTCAGATAAAGGGAATCTCCGAAGCGCTCGCCCGGCGCATCGTCGCGGCAAGAAATACGGCGCCGTTCCGCGATGTCGCCGACCTGGTCGAGCGTGCCCGCATCAATGCCGGCGAACGCGCCGTTCTGGCCAATGCCGGCGCCTTGGGCGCTTTGAGCGGCCATCGCCATCGCGCGCGCTGGGACAGCGCGGGTGCGGAGCAGCCGTTGCCGGTGCTGGCTGGCGCCGCGCCGCGCGAAGCCGATGTCGCGCTGCGCCCGCCGTCGTTGCGTGAAGACGTGCTGACCGACTACGCGACGCTCGGCCTGTCGCTGACCCTGCATCCGCTGGCGTTGATCCGGCCGGCGCTGGTGCGTCGACGCGTCGTGACCGCGCGTTCGATGATCGATGCCGCCAACCATGGCCGGCGCCTGCGCTGCGCCGGTCTGGTCACGGTGCGGCAGCATCCCGGCACGGCCAAGGGTGTCACGTTCGTCACGCTCGAGGACGAAACCGGCCATGTCAACGTCGTCGTCTGGCGCGCGCTGGCCGAACGCCAGCACCGCGTGCTGGTCGAATCGGCGGTCATGGCTGTCGACGGAAAATTCGAAGCGCACGACGGCGTCTATCACCTGATCGCCGATCGCCTGCACGATTACAGCGCGCTGCTGCCGGAATTTGCGTTCGCCTCGCGCGATTTCCACTGACAGGCAGCGCCGGAATCACCATGCCGATCGACGGCATGTGCCGCAGCTCAGGACAGCAGGCGCTCGAATTGCGTAACCTTGGTGGCCGCCGTGGCGGCGTCGAAACCGTAGCGTTCGCGCAGACGTCCGATCAGGTAGGCGCGATCACCCTCGGTGTGGATGACGTCCTCGTACGTGAGCTTGTTCCATTTCGCGCGCAACTTGCCGGACAAGCGGGCCCACTGGCTCTTGATGACGTCGCGACTCACGGCAGCGCTCCTCGATGGGCAACACGCCATCGTGGACCTCAAGCCGCGGAATAGCTATACAAATCGTACCGCGATCAATCGCGAAACTCGTGCCGGCTACTACTCGCACACCCCGCGGCCGTGCCGGCTCGCGCGCACGCCGCCGCCAGGCAGCTGCCTTGCCCGCGTGCCGGGAGTCACCAGACTTCGCAGTGATCCTTGCCCTGGCGCACCATCGGCGCGTCGGCCTTGCAGGCAAAAGCCTGCTGGAATGCAGGCAGATTCGACAGCGGACCATTCACGCGGTACTTGGCGATCGGATGCGGGTCGCCCTGCACCTGTGTGCGTTGTGCCTCCGGACGAGTCTCATCGCCACGCCACTGGCCCCAGGCAATGAAGAACTGCTGCTCGGGCGTGAAGCCGTCGACGGTCGGCTCCGCCGGCTTGCCTTCGCGCGACTTGCGGTAGCCGAGATAGGCGAGCTTCGCACCGGCGAGGTCGCCAATCGACTCGCCCAGCACGAGCTTGCCGTTGTGATGGATGCCGGGCTCGATGAAATAGCCCTCGAACTGGTCGACCACGCACTGGCCCCGCGCCTTGAATTTCTCCTCGTCGGACGGCGTCCACCAGTTGCTGAGCCTGCCCTGTGCGTCGAACTGCGCGCCCTGGTCGTCGAAGCCGTGACTGATCTCATGGCCGATGACCACGCCGATCGCGCCGTAGTTGACGGCATCGGTCGCCGCTATGTCGAACCCCGGCGGCTGTAGGATGCCGGCCGGGAATACGATCTCGTTGAGCAGCGGGTTGTAGTACGCGTTCGAGGTCGGCGGCGTCATGCCCCAGCGGCTGCGATCGACCGGCTTGCCGATCTGGCTGCGATTGTCGGCGACGTTCCACTTCGACGCCGAGACGACATCATCCCAGTACGACGTGCGCGAAATCGTCACGCCGGCGTAATCCTTCCACTTGTCCGGATAGCCGATCTTCGGGTTGAACGTGGCAAGCTTCTCGAGGGCCTTCTTCTTCGTGTCCTGCGTCATCCAGTCCAGGCCCTTGATCGTGTCGCCCATCGCCAGCAGGATATTCCTGACCATGTCCTGCATGCGCGCCTTGGCTTCCGGCGGGAAATACTTCTTCACGTACTCGCGGCCGAGCGCCTCGCCCAGCTGCCTGTCGGCAGCCTCGGCGCAGCGCTTCCAGCGCGGCTTCTGCTCCTTCGCGCCGGTCAGGGTCTTGTTGAACGCGAAGGCCTCGTCGACGAACGGCGTGGACAGCGAGTTGGCCGCCGCATGCAGCACCTGCCACTCGAGATACACCTTCCATTGAGCCACCGGCGTCGATTTCAGTTCCCTGTCGACCTCGGCGAGGAATTTCGGCTCGGTCACGTTGAGATCGCCTTGCGGAATCTTCGCCGCGTCGAAATAGGCAGCCCAGTTGAAATCGGGCGCAGCCTTGCCCAAGTCGGCGAACGCCATCTTGTGGTCCTGCTGCTTCGGATCACGCAGGGAAACGTTGTCGAGCGAGGCTTCGGCCAGACGCTTTTCGAACGCGAACACCGCTTCGGCATTCTGCTTCGCGATTGCGGCTTTCGCCCCGGCCAGTTCGAACATCTTCGCTACGTGCTCGTGGTACCGCGCGCGCGCGTCGACGAAGCGCTGCTCGGGTTTGAGGTAGTAGTCGCGGTCCGGCATGCCGAGGCCGCCGGCGGCGATGTTGGCGACCATTTGCGTCGGATCGTGCAGGTCCTGCTGGCCGAACAGGCCGAACGGCACGCCGACGCCGATATCGTGGAGCCGGCCGATCACGCGTTCGACGTCGGCCCTGGTCCTGATCGCGCGCACCTCGTCGAGATACGGCTGCACCGGCTTGATGCCCAGCGCATCGATCTGTGTTTCGTCCATGCAGGCGGCGTAGAAATCGCCCGAGAGCTGCTCGGGAGTCCCGGCCTTTCTGTCGGACCTGGCGGACAGCTCGGTCAGGATGTCGCGCACATGCTCCTTGTTGATTTCGCCGGACTCCCAGCGCCTGCTCCAGCGATCCATGTAGTCCGGAATCGGGTGGCTCGCGCGCCAGGCACCGTTGGCGTAGTCGAAGAAGTCGGTGCAGGCCGCGCCCTGGCGGTTGATGTCGGCCGCGTCGATGCCGTGCTGCGCGTAGGCGGTCGCCGTGGTGAGGAAAAGTGCGGCGGCAAGCGAACGATAGCGCAGCAGGCGCGATCGATCAGGCGTCGCGGACCGCAAGCGCCGGGCAGCGGGCGGCGTGAAGGCGTTCTGGTTCGACATCGCGGCGGCTCCCTCGATTGCTGGACCGGGCGATACTAGGCGAGCGGCCGGCCGCGTGACATGGCCCGAATGGCATGGGTGCCGGTCGAGGGGTCTGCCTCGCGAAATGCAGACCCGGCTGCGTGCGGGCGCTCCGGTTCGCAGCGGATTGCCGCTCGCGGGCGCCAGGGGCGGGCCGCGTGAACAACGATCCCGCGCGCGTTTGCCTGCGCTAAGATTCCCGCCATGGCAAGAATCCTGACCATCGAAGACGATGCGGTCACCGCGCGCGAGATCGTCGCCGAGCTGCAGGCCAGCGGCAACGAGGTCGATTGCGTCGACAACGGGCGCGAGGGCCTCGATCGTGCACTGGTGGGCAAGTACGACGCGATCACGCTCGATCGCATGCTGCCCGGCCTCGACGGGCTCGCGGTCGTCACCGAACTGCGCCGCGCCGGCGTCGACACGCCGGTACTGATGATCAGCGCGCTGAGCGATGTCGACGCGCGCGTGCGCGGCCTGCGCGCCGGCGGCGACGACTATCTGACCAAGCCGTTCGCGCCCGAGGAGATGTCCGCGCGCATCGAAGTCATGCTTCGCCACCGGCGCGCGCATGGGCCGGACACGCTGCTGCGTGTCGGCGACCTGCAACTCGACCTGATCGCTCGCACCGCCCAGCGCAATGCCGCGACGCTCGAGCTGCTGCCGATCGAATTCCGCCTGCTCGAATACCTGATGCGCAATGCCGGCCAGGTGCTGACCCGCACGATGATCTTCGAAACGGTGTGGGGCTATCACTTCGACCCGGGCACGAACGTCATCGACGTGCACATCGGCCGCCTGCGCCGCAAGGTCGACACGAACGGCGCACGACCGCTGATCCACACCGTACGCGGCTGCGGCTACACGATCCGGCATGTCGATGAATGACCCCGCCGAAAGCGAACGCCGCGACCGCCTGAGCGAACGCTGGCGTTCGAGCACGGTGCGCCTGATCGCGATTTACGGCGCGTTCTTCCTCGTCTGGAGCATCGTCCTGGTCGCCGCGATCAGCTGGCAGACGACGCGCTTCCTCGACCGCGTCGTCGGCGAGATACTCGAGCAGCGCGTGCACTATCTTGCCAGCGTCGACCGCGAGCACCTGCCGACGATGATGGCGGCAACCAACCAGCTCGACCTGCGCGGCGTGATGTACTTCGGCCTGTTCGACGCGAGCGGCGCCTATCTTTCCGGAAACATCGATCGCGCGCCGGATGGCGTGCCGGCGGACGGACAGATCCGCGAACTGCCGCATGGCCTGCAGACGACCAGCGGTGAACGCAACGCACGTGCGCTCGGCGTCGCGATGCGCCTGGACTCCGGCGACCTGCTGGTGCTGGCGCGCTACACGAGCGTTGCCGACCGTATCGGCGCGATGACGCGCAGCGCGCTGGGCTGGGCCCTGTCGTTGCTGTTGATACCGGGGCTGCTCGGCGGATTCCTGCTGAGCCGCGGACCGTTCCAGCGCGTGCGCAACATCGAAACCGCAATCCAGCCGATCATGCGCGGCGACCTCGGCGCGCGCCTGCCGCTGTCCGGGCGCCGCGACGAAGTCGACATGCTGGCGACGATCGTCAACCGCATGCTCGATCGCATCGAGCGACTGCTCGGCGAGGTGAAGGGAGTCTCCGACAGCATCGCGCATGACTTGCGCACGCCGCTGACGCGGCTGCGGGCGCAGCTGTATCGCCTGCAGACCGAAAGCGATCCGGGCGACCCGCGTGCGGAAACTCTCGAGCGTTGCATCGTCGATACCGACGCCCTGCTCGACCGCTTTCGCGCGCTGCTGCGCATTTCGGAACTCGAAGACCTGCGCCGACGCGCCGGCTTTGCCGAGGTCGATCTTGGCGACACGCTGCGCCGTGTGCACGAGTTGTACGCACCGGTGGCCGAGGACAAGGGCGTCGCGCTGACACTCGCCATCGACCATCCACAACCGGTCAGCGCCGACGCGCACCTGCTGATCGAGGCGCTGAGCAACCTTGTCGCCAATGCGATCAAGTTCACGCCAGCCGATGGAACGGTGCAGTTGCGCGCGACAGGGACAGCCAGCGGGCCGCGCATCGACGTGCTCGACAACGGACCCGGCATTCCACCCGAAGAGCGTGGCGCCGTGCTGCAGCGGTTCCACCGCAGCGAATCCGGGCGTGATGCGCCGGGCTTCGGGCTCGGCCTGTCGATCGTCGCGGCGATCATTCGCCTGCACGACTTCCGGCTCGAGATCAGCAGCAACGAACCGCATGGCGCACGCCTGACGATCTACTGCTGGCCGCACGTGCCACAGGCGGCCTGACGCCGGCGACAAGCAATCTCGCGCGCGGACTTCAGCGCGCCACATCGCCTCGTGCCGTGCGCCACATTGCGTATTTCACGTCGGACCAGAGCCATTCCATGCCGAGCACGGCCACCCCACCGACCCTGGCGCCGCCGGCCGGCAACATGAAAAAAGTTTTACATTCACGCTCGGCTGGCGCATTCCGCCGCGTTGCTGCGTTATGCGGGTGACACGCATTGCCATGAAAAAATCTTCATGTTGCAGCGCTTGGAATGGAGCGCCCGACGACCTAACTTGCGTGCGGCGCCGCCGTCTCCCGGAAAATCTCCATGCTCGGTATTGTTCGCATCGCCCTGAGCCGCCCGTACACGTTCATCGTGCTGGCATTGCTCATCCTCATCATCGGGCCGCTTGCAGCGCTGCGTACGCCGACGGATATCTTTCCGAACATCAATATCCCGATCGTCGCGGTCGCGTTCCAGTACACCGGGCTGCCGCCCGACCAGATGTCCGGCCGGATCACGACGCCATTCCAGCGTGCGCTGACGACCACCGTCAACGACATCGAGCACATCGAGGCGACCTCGTATACCGGTTTCGGCATCATCAAGATCTTCTTTCACCCGAGCGTCGACATCAACATGGCCAATGCGCAGGTCACAGCGATCGCGCAGACGCTGATCAAGCAGATGCCGCCCGGCACGACTCCGCCGCTGATCCTCAACTACAGCGCGTCGACCGTGCCGATCCTGCAGCTCGCGTTGTCCGGCAAGGGCTTGTCCGAGCAGCAACTGGCCGACCTTGGCATGAACCAGCTGCGCACGCGCCTGGTGACGGTGCAGGGCGCGGCGATACCGTGGCCGTTCGGCGGAAAGTCGCGCCAGGTGCAGATCGATCTGGACACCGGCGCGATGCAGTCGCGCGGCCTGACCGGCCAGGATGTCGCCAACGCGCTCGCCGCGCAAAACCTGATCGTACCGGCCGGCACCCAGAAGATCGGCGACCGCGAGTACACCGTCAGCCTAAACAATGCGCCAACCGACATCGAGGGTCTGGCCAACCTGCCGATCAAGACCGTCAACGGCGCGATGGTCTACATCCGCGACATCGCCCAGGTGCGCGACGGCAGCGCGGTGCAGACCAACATCGTCCATGTCGACGGCGGCCGCTCGGTGCTGATGAGCGTGTTCAAGAACGGCGCGACGTCGACGCTCGACATCATCGACGGCGTGAAGCGGCTGCTCGACGAGGTCAAGCCGTCGCTGCCGGACAATCTCGAAGTCAAGGCGATCGGCGACCAGTCGATGTTCGTGCGCAATGCGATCAACGGCGTCGTCAAGGAAGGCGTGATCGCGGCGGCCCTGACCAGCCTGATGATCCTGCTGTTCCTCGGCAGCTGGCGTTCGACCCTGATCGTGACCGTCTCGATCCCGCTGTCGATCCTCGGCGCCGTCGCGACACTGTCGGCGATGGGCGAAACACTGAACATCATGACCCTGGGCGGCCTTGCGCTTGCGGTCGGCATCCTCGTCGACGAGGCGACGGTCACGATCGAGAGCATCAACTGGCACCTGGAGCACGGCAAGGACGTGCGTACGGCGATCCTGGACGGTGCCTCGCAGATCGTCGTGCCTGCGTTCGTCTCGCTGCTGTGCATCTGCATCGTGTTCATCCCGATGTTCTTCCTTGAGGGCGTCGCACGCTTCCTGTTCGTGCCGATGGCCGAGGCGGTCATGTTCGCGATGGTGTTCTCGTTCATTCTTTCGCGCACGCTGGTGCCGACCATGGCCATGTACCTGCTCAAGCGCCATGCGCCGCACGTCGACGACCGGGGCGACGTCATCGACGAGGCGCCGTCGCGCAATCCCGTCGTGCGTTTCCAGCGCGGCTTCGAGCGGCGCTTCATTCGGTTGCGCGCCGCCTACCGCGACACATTGGTCCTGGCGATCGAGCATCGCCGCCTGTTCGTCGCCGGCTTCATCGCTTTCGTCGCCGCGTCGTTCCTGCTGCTGCCGTTCGTCGGCCGCAACTTCTTCCCGTTCGTCGACGGCGGCCAGATCCTGATGCACGTGCGTGCCCCGGTCGGCCTGCGCGTCGAGGAAACGGCGGCGCGCTTTTCCGACGTGCAGAAGGCGATCCGCGACGTCATTCCGGCAAAAGAACTCGGCGCGATGGTCGACAACGTCGGCTCGTACATTTCCAGCATCAACACGATCTACAGCAATACCGGCACGATCGGCGAGCAGGATGGCGACATCCAGATTTCGCTGCGCGAAGGTCACGCGCCGACCGAAACCTACGTGCGCCGCCTGCGCGAGGAGCTGCCGCGGCGCTTCCCGGGCCTGACGTTTTCGTTCCTGCCGGCCGATATCGTCAGCCAGATCCTGAACTTCGGCGCCCCGGCGCCGATCGACCTGCAGGTGCGCGGCAACAACCTCAACGCGAACTTCGCCTATGCCAACAAGCTGCTGGCCGAAATCCGCCGCATCCCGGGCATCGCCGACGCGCACATCCAGCAATCGTCCGGCGCGCCGGTGCTCAAGGTGGACGTCGACCGCACGCGTGCGCAGTACGCCGGTGTCACGGCGCGCGATGTCACCAACAGCCTGGTCGTCAACCTGGCCGGGTCGAGCCAGGTCGCGCCGACGTTCTGGCTCAATCCGCAGAACGGCGTGAACTATCCGATCGTGATGCAGACGCCGCAGTACCAGGTCGATTCGCTCGAGAAGCTGCAGAGCCTGCCGGTCAACGCGACCGGCGCGCAGACCGCGGTGCTCGGCGGCATCGCCGACATTTCGCGCGATCACGCCAACGCCGTGGTGTCGCAGTACGACATCCAGTCGATGGTGCAGGTCTACGCGACCACCCAGGACCGTGACCTCGGCGCGGTCGCCGCCGATGTGCAGAAGGTCATCGACACCCATGCGCCGGACAAGCCGAAAGGCGCGACCGTCGCGCTGGTCGGACAGGTGCGCACGATGAATCACGCGTTTTCGGGGCTGCTGTTCGGCCTGCTCGGGGCGATCGTGCTGGTCTATTTCCTGATCGTCGTCAATTTCCAGTCGTGGACCGACCCGTTCGTCATCATCACCGCACTGCCGGCCGCGCTCGCCGGCATCGTCTGGATGCTGTTCGCCACGCATACGACGCTGTCGGTACCGGCGTTGACCGGCGCGATCATGTGCATGGGCGTCGCGACCGCCAACAGCGTGCTGGTGATCAGCTTCGCGCGTGAAAAGCTCGAGGAGCTGCGCGACTCGACCGCCGCCGCAATCGAGGCGGGATTCGTGCGCCTGCGTCCGGTCCTGATGACCGCGCTGGCGATGATCATCGGCATGGCGCCGATGTCGCTCGGTCTCGGCGAGGGCGGCGAGCAGAACGCGCCGCTCGGCCGCGCCGTGATCGGCGGCCTGGTCTTCGCCACCGTCGCCACGCTTTTTTTCGTCCCCGTCGTTTTCAGCATCGTGCACCGCCGCTTCGGCGAAAGATCCGCCGCCAGCGCCTTGGGAGAAGCTCATGTCGCCGCCTGACCGTATCCACGTCTCCACGCCGCCGCGGCGCGGCCTGCGCCTGACCGGCCTCCTCGCCGCGATCGTCGCGATCATCGTCGTCGCCAGCGGACTGTATTCGCGCGCATCGGGCAACGCTCGCCTGCGCGAATGGACCGATGCCCAGTCGATTCCCGTCGTCGCCGTGGCGCCACCCGCCAGCGGCACCAACGCGAGTGCGCTCGAATTGCCCGGCCGGCTCGAAGCCTATGCGCGCGCACCGATCTACGCGCGCGTCAGCGGCTATCTGAAGAGCTGGAAATACGACATCGGCGCGCAGGTCAAGGCCGGGCAGGTGCTGGCGGAGATCGAAACGCCGGATCTGGACCAGCAATTGCAGCAGGCGCGCGCCGACCTGAACACCGCGCAGGCAAACGAGAAGCTCGCCGAGGTCACGGCGGAACGCTGGCAGAAGATCCTGAAATCCAATGCCGTGTCGAAACAGGACGTCGACGAGAAAGTCAGCGATCTCGCCGCAAAGCGCGCGGCGGTCGCCTCGGCCAGGGCCAACGTCGATCGCTATGTCGCGATGAAGGGATTCACGCACATCGTCGCGCCGTTCGATGGTGTCGTGACTGCCCGCAATACCGACGTCGGCGCGCTGATCAATGCCGGCACCGCGGCCGGGCTCGAGTTGTTCGTGATTTCCGACACGCACAAGCTGCGCGCCTACGTGAACGTTCCGCAGAGCTACGTGCCCGACGTGCAGCCAGGGACAAAGGCAACCTTGACCGTGCCGGACCGGCCGGGCAAATCCTATGCGGCCACGATCGAGACTTCCTCGCAGTCGGTCAGCGCCGCATCCGGCACGACCCTGATGCAACTTGTCGTCGACAATCCGGCTGCCGAGCTGCTTCCCGGCGGCTACGCGAATGCGCGCCTGCAGCTGCCGGCCAATGCAACCGCGCTGAGCATTCCGGCGAGCGCGCTGATCTTCGACGCCAAGGGGCTGAGCGTCGCCACCGTCGGCAGCGACAACCGCGTGATGGTGAAACCGGTCAGGATCGCACGCGATCTCGGCAGCAAGATCGAAATCGGATCGGGCCTGGGCGTCGACGACCGCGTGATCCAGAATCCGCCCGACGGCATCGCCGACGGTGCCGAGGTGCGCATCGCCGCGAATCCGAAGGCCGTCGATACCGCGGCGAAGGGCAAGCCTGCCGCGGGCTAGCCACGCCGCCGCGACTGCCTATGCGCCGGGCGGAATGCCGGCGAGTCGGCCCATGAACTGGCGGTAGTGGCGCAATTCGGCGATCGAGTCGCGCGTGTCGGACAGCGCCGTGTGCGCCGAATCCTTGCTGAAGGCCTTGTACAGGTCGGGCGCCCAGCGCCGCGCCAGTTCCTTGATCGTCGACACGTCCAGGTTGCGGTAGTGGAAAAACCGCTCGAGTCGCGGCATCAGCCGGTGCAGGAAACGCCGGTCCTGGCAGATCGAATTGCCGCACATCGGCGATTTTCCCGGCGGTACCCAACGCGCGAGAAATTCCACCGTATGCGCTTCGGCCACCGCCATCTCGACGCCCGATCCGATCACGCGCTGCCACAATCCGGACTTGCGGTGCTGGTTGCGGTTCCAGTCGTCCATCGCCTCGAGTCGCGCCAGCGGATGGCTCAGCGCGAATTCCGGCCCTTCGGCGAGCACGTTCAGGGCTTTGTCGGTCACGATCGTGGCGATCTCGAGGATCGAATCGTTGTCGCAGTCAAGCCCGGTCATCTCCAGGTCGATCCAGATCAGGTGGTCTTCGTGGATGGTCGGTTCGGCCATGATCGAATCACGCGGTGAGACCGGTGAACGATAGCATCTGGACCCGGCCGCGCACAGGGTACGCAGCACGCGGCCCATTTCAGTTAGGCTTGACGCATGAACGGATTCACCAGCTTCTACTGGCACGACTACGAAACCTTCGGCATCGATCCGCGCCGCGACCGCCCGGCCCAGTTCGCCGGCCAGCGGACCAACGCGGAACTCGAACCGATCGGCGAACCGCTGGCGATCTACTGCAAGCCGGCGCGCGACGTGCTTCCCTCGCCGATGTCCTGCCTGGTTACCGGCATCACCCCGCAGCAGGCGGACCGCGCCGGCGTCATCGAGGCCGAGTTCGCCGCCCGCATCCACGAAGAGCTCGCCGAACCTGGCACCTGCGCGTCCGGCTTCAACTCGATCCGTTTCGACGACGAGTTCACGCGCAACCTGCTGTACCGGAATTTCTACGACCCGTACGCGCGCGAATGGGAGAACGGCAACTCCCGCTGGGACGTGATCGACCTGGCGCGCATGTGCTATGCGTTGCGTCCGCAGGGCATCGAGTGGCCGATGCGCACGGTTGACCGCAACGCACGCTCGCCGGTCGACGCGCGGACGCCGGCGCCTCGCGACGACATCAGCGTGCCGAGCTTCCGTCTGGAAGACCTGACCGCCGCGAACGGAATCGGTCACGAGCATGCGCACGATGCGCTGTCCGACGTCAACGCGACGATCGCCCTCGCCCGCCTGCTGCGTGCACGCCAGCCGCGGCTGTTCGCCTTCTACTTCGCGCTGCGGCGCAAGCAGCGCGCGTTCGAACTGCTCGACTGCCTGCGCCAGGAGCCGGTTCTGCACGTCTCGTCGCGCTACCCGGCCGAGCGTGGCTGCATTGCGATGGTCGTGCCGCTTGCCGTGCATCCGCAGCAGCCGAACAAGGTCATCGTCTACGACCTGGAGGCCGATCCCGCCGCGTTGCTCGAGCTCGACCCGGCCGATATCGCCGACCGCGTGTTCACGCCACGCGCAGACTTGCCAGATGGCGTCGAACGCGTTCCGCTCAAGGCCGTCTCGGCGAACCGCTCGCCGGCGCTGGCGCCCGTCTCGGCGCTCGCGGGTGTCGACACGGCACGCATCCGCCTCGACCCGGAACGCTGCCGGATGCATCTGCAGCGCCTGCGCGACGCAGCCGGAATCGGCGCCAAGGCGGCCGAAGTGTTTGCGCTGTCGGCAGGTGCGGGCAATGAGGCCGCCGATCCCGATCTTGCGCTCTACCATGGCTTCATGGGCGATGCCGACCGCAAGCTGCTGCGCGACGTGCGCGGCACGCCGCCGCCGCAGCTTGCTACCCGGCCGTTCGCGTTTCGCGATGCGCGCTGCAACGAGCTGCTGTTCCGCTACCGCGCCCGCAACTGGCCTTCGACGCTTTCGCCCGACGAGTCGGCGCGCTGGGGTCAGCACTGCCGCACTAGGCTGACCACGCAAACCGACGCGTCGACGTTGACACTCGACGATTATTTCCGCGAGATTGCCTTGCGGCGGACGACTGCCGAGGCAGCGCAGGTTCCGATTCTCGATGCGCTCGAGCAATGGGGCCGGGAAATCCTCCAGGACTAGAACATGGCAGCCAATTCCTACTTCGACGCCGCCGGATTCCGATTCCTGCGCGCGCTGGCCAGGAACAACAACCGCGAATGGTTCAATGCGCGCAAGCCGCAATACACCAAGCTCTTGCGCGACCCGTTCCTGCAACTGATCGGCGACCTGGCCGAACCGCTGGCGAAGATCAGTCCGCACTTCCGCGCCGATCCGCGGCCCAGCGGCGGCTCGATGTTCCGCATTTACCGCGACACGCGCTTTGCCAATGACAAGAGCCCGTACAAGACCTGGCTCGGCGCACGCCTGTTCCACGAACGCAACCGGCAAGTGCACGCGCCGCTGTTCTATGTCCACATCCAGCCCGGCCGCTGCTTCGCCGGCGGCGGCCTCTGGCACCCGGAAGGCGCAGACCTGAAACGCATTCGCGATTTCCTCGTCGACAACCCGGCCAGCTGGAAGAAGGCGGTGCAGTCGAGGAAATTCCGCGAGCGCTTCGCGCTCGGCGGCGAGTCGCTCAGCCGGCCCCCGGCGGGCTACGACCCGAAGCACGAGCTGATCGAGGATCTCAAGCGCAAGGATTTCGTCGCGAGCGTCGAGTTCACCGACGCCGACGCATTCTCGCCGCGCCTCGATGCGCTGCTGCTCGACGCGTTCAAGGGCGTCGCGCCGATGGTCGACTACCTGTGCGCGGCGCTGGACCTGGAATTCTGATGTCCCAATCCGCACACCGCGCGCTGCGCATCATTGCGGCGTACAAGCTCCTGAAGGCCGTCGCATTGCTGCTCGTTGCATTTTCCGCGTTCGGCCTGGTCGGCCAGTCACACCTGCAGTCCCTTTCGGACTGGATCATGGGCCTGCCGATCCATCATGGCCACGGCTTCCTGGTCCGCATGATCGACAAGCTGTTCGAACTGGGTCCGCGCAAATTCGTCGCCATCGGTGCCGCTGCCTGCGTCTACGCCGCCGTGTTCATGGTCGAAGGCTGGGGCCTGTGGCGCGAGAAACGCTGGGCGGAATACCTGACCGTCGTTGTCACCGCATCGCTGATTCCGCTGGAAGCCTGGGAAATCCTCCGTCACCTCACCTGGCTCAAGGTGCTGGCACTGGTGGTCAACGTCGCCATCGTGCTGTACCTGATCGCCCTGCTGCGCCGGCCGCGGCCGCTCGCGGCGGGACCGAGATAACGAGCTTGAGCCACGAAGCAAACCAAGGGCGCGCAAGCTACGAAGAAAAGAAGATTGCCGGAAATTTTCGGGCCTGCGCCACGAGGTGCTCATGGACGCGGACGAAGCAGGCAAGTTCCGTCCCGCTCTTCGCGTTCTTCGTGGTTCAAACTTTCCGCTTCCCCGCCTAGGCTGAGGCAAACCGAAAGGCCAGCACATCGGCAATTTCATGGCTGCCGGTCATGGCCATCAGCAGGCGTTCGATGCCGAACGCCACGCCGGCACAGTCCGGCAGTCCCTGCGCCAACGCGGCGAGCAGATTCTCGTCGAGCGGAAGTTCGACCAGGCCACGCGCCCGGCGACGCATGTTGTCACGCTCGAATCGGGCGCGCTGCTCGGCCGCATCGTTCAGTTCGTGGTAGCCGTTCGCCAGTTCCTGCGTACCCAGATACAGCTCGAAACGCTCGGCGACCGGCGGATCGTCGCCGCGAATCCTGGCGAGCGCGCACTGCGATGCAGGATAGTCGCGGATCACGGTGATCTGTTCGCGCGGAAATTCCGGCTGTATGCGATGAGTCAGCAGGAGGTCGAGCCAGTCGTCGCGGTCCAGGCCGTTGCCTTCCACGCGAACATCCCCCAGCGCCGCGAGCAGCGCTCGCTCGTCGTCGACGAATGGATCGATGTCCAGCGTCCGGCGGAACAGCTCGCGATAGGTCGTCACATGGACCGACGCTTCGCCGCCGTCCATGCCCATCGCGGCTTGCACCAGCGCGACGGTCTCGCCGATCAGGCGCAGATGATCCCAGCCGACCCGATACCATTCGAGCATCGTGAACTCGGGATTGTGGCGGCGCCCCGCCTCGCCGTTGCGGAACACGCGACCAAGCTCGTAGCAATCGCCGATGCCCGCCGCCAACAGTCGCTTCTGCGCAAACTCCGATGACGTACGCAGCCAGCGTTGCGGCATGCCCGCATCGACGGGTCCGGAGAAGCGCACGCCGAAGCTCTCGATGTTCGGATCGGTGTTCGCGCCCGCCGACATCATCGGCGTCTCGACCTCGAGCACGTTGCGCTCGGCGAAAAAGCCGCGGATCAGTGCGTACAGCGCGGCGCGCCGCTGGAGCACACCGCGCAGCGCCTCAGGCTTCATGCTTGCGCAGGAACTGGGTCAGCCGCGCCTCGTCCCAGACTTCCACGCCAAGCTCCGTGGCCCTGTCGAGCTTCGAGCCGGCTTCGCTGCCGGCGACGACGAAGCTGGTCTTCTTCGACACGCTGCCGGCGACTTTCGCGCCGAGAGCTTCGAGACGCTCTTTCGCCTGGTCGCGCGTCAGCGAGGTCAAGGTGCCGGTCAGCACGACCGACTGGCCTTCCAGCGGGCCGGCGGCGGCGGCGCCTTTTTCGGCCTTGTCCAGAACGCCCTGCCTCGAGGCTATGCAGCGTTTCAGCAGCGCGCGGCCTTCGTCCCCGCCGAGGTACGCCTTTGCCGCCCCGGCAACGTCTTCAGGCAGCCCGGCATCGACCCATTGCTGCTGCGATGCCCTGGCAGCCGCTTCGATCGTGCCGAGCGCCGCAATCAATTGGCCGCTGCGCTTTTCCGTCAGCTTCGGAATCTCCATCGCTGCCAGCACGTTCGCCGGCGCCAGCGCTCCGTGGAGTTTCGCAACCGGCTTGTGCGCGTCCTCGATGCGAACCCCGCGCGACAGCAGCGCATCGATCACGTCCTGGTTGCCCTGCTGCATGAAGAAGTGATCGATCGCGCGCGCCACCTCTCCGCCGATATCCGGAACGGCCTTGAGCACGGGCCACGGCAGGTGGCGGATCAGTTCGATGTCGCCAAACCAGTTTGCCAGAGCCTTCGCGGTGCTCTCGCCGACATGCGTGATGCCCAGCGCATAGAGGAACCGCGCCAGCGTGGTGCGACGACTGCGGTCGATGCCCTCGATCAGGTTCTCGGCCCATTTCGTCGCGACCCTTCCGGCCTTGACCGTTTCCGGCGTCGTACCGTCACGCTGGTCGGCACGACGCTTCATCTCGAGCAGATCATCGAGCGACAGCTTGTACAGATCGGCAACGGACTTGAGGTAGCCGAGGCTGCTCAGGTCTTCGATATAACGCTCGCCGAGGCCATCGATATCCATCGCGCGTCGCGCCGCAAAGTGGAAGATGCCCTGCACGATCTGCGCGGCACAGGTCAGGCCGCCGGTGCAGCGCGCGACCGCTTCGCCCTCCTCGCGCACGATTTCCGAGCCGCACACCGGGCAATGTTCCGGCATCTTCCACGCTTTCGTGCGCGGCGGGCGCTGGTCGAGCACGACGCTGACCACCTCGGGAATCACGTCGCCGGCGCGACGCACGATCACGGTATCGCCGACGCGCACGTCGAGCCGCGCGACCTGATCGGCATTGTGCAGCGTCGCATTGGTGACGGTCACGCCGCCGACGAATACCGGCTTCAGCTTTGCCGCCGGCGTTGCGGCGCCAGTGCGGCCGATGTTGATGATGATGTCCTCGACCGTGGTCGTCTGTTCCTGCGCCGGAAACTTGTGCGCGATCGCCCAGCGCGGCGTGCGTCCGACGAAGCCCAGTTCAGCCTGCGCGGAAAGGTCGTTGAGCTTGTACACTACGCCGTCGATATCGAACGGCAACTTGTCGCGCTTGGCGCCGATGCGCCGATAGTAGTCCAGACAGCCGGCGGCGCCGTTGGCCGTATCGACGAGCGAGCTGACCGGGAAGCCCCATTCACGCAGCTTCGCCAGCATCGCCGCATGCTTCGGCGGCAGCTTGCCGCCCTCGACGGCGCCGACCGCATAGGCGTAAAACGCGAGCGGCCGTTTCGCCGTGACTCGCGGATCGAGCTGGCGCAACGACCCGGCGGCCGCATTGCGCGGATTTATCAGCAGCTTGATCTTGCCGTCGGAAGCGCGCGCAGCCTCGTTGTATTTCTCGAAACCGGCGCGCGGCATGTAGACCTCGCCGCGCACTTCGAGCACGGCCGGATGGCCCTTGCCGTGCAGGCGCAGCGGAATGGTCTTGATGGTGCGCAGATTCGCGGTGACGTCCTCGCCGGTTTCGCCGTCGCCGCGCGTCGCACCGCGCACGAAGCGGCCATCTTCGTAACGCAGGCTGATCGCCAGGCCGTCGAACTTGGGCTCGACCGAAAATTCCAGCTGCGTGCGCTCCAGCCGCGTCTCGATGCGACGCACGAACTCCTCGACTTCCTGATCGGTGAAGGCGTTGGCCAACGAAAGCATCGGGATCTCGTGGCGCACTTCGGCGAACGCGCTCGAGGGCGCCGAGCCGATGCGCTGGGTCGGCGAATCGGGCGTGCGCAACTCGGGGTGTTCGGCTTCGAGCGCCTCGAGCTCACGCATCAGGCGATCGTATTCGGCGTCCGTGATGGCAGGCTCGTCCAGCACGTGATAGCGATGGTTCGCGTCGTCGATCTGCGCGCGCAATTGTACGGCGCGCGCAGCGGGGTTGTGGCGTGTGGTCATGGGCAAATTGTCGCATGGGAGAGCGACAAGATCGAACCACGCAGAGCGCATCGGCCTCGCAAAGAGCGTGTCCGGATCATCAGGCCTGTTGCCATTCTGCGAGTTCTCACCGCTCTTCCTCCGTGTCTGGCACGCGGGTCTTTTCCCTGCATTGCCGGCCAGCTTGCATGTTGCGGCAGGCTGGACGATGCTTGCCCGCGGGCACGCACGGGACGACGACATGGCCAAATCCGGCTGGACCGCATTTCCGCATCCTGACAAGGCGTACGACTATGCCGGGGACAAGCTCGCCAAGGCATGGCCGAAACTGCATGCCGGGGACCAGGAACCGTTCCCCGACGACAGGCACATCGGCAAGCTGATCAAGTCGAACCCCGGCATCGGCAAGGATTCGGGAAAAATCGCCGCCGCGCTGCAGGACGCGTGGCGCGCGTTTCATCGCGGCGATTTTCACGAGGCCTTCGACGCGGGCGTTGCGCTGAAGGCGCTCGGCGCTTCGGTCGCAGTCAAGGCCGGCGGCATCCACGCGACCTACCTCGTCAAGGGTGAAAAGGAGAAAGCCGCCCGCTACGAAACGCTGGCGGGACTCGCGCAGGGCGCGATCGATGCGTTGCCGGCGGAAGCCAACAGCCATTACCGGCACGCCTACGCGCTCGGCCGCTACAGCCAGAGCATTTCGATTGCCCAGGCGCTGGCCCAGGGCGTCGCCGGCAAGGTGCGGGCCTCGCTCGATGCAACGCTGAAGCTCGCGCCGAAGCATGCCGAAGCACGTACTGCGCTCGGCCTGTACCACGCCGAGATCGTAGGCAAGGTCGGCGGCATGCTGGCGAAAATCACCTACGGCGCGAGTGCCGGCGAAGCCGAAAAGCAATTGAAGGAAGCACTCAAGCTGACTCCCGATTCGCCGATCGCCTGGATCGAATACGGCAACATGCTGCTGTTGCTGCACGGCGACAGGCGCGAAGACGATGTCGCCCAGGCATACCGCAATGCCTCGAAGCTGAAGCCGCGCGACGCGATGGAAGCACTCGATGCAGCCTGGGCGGCCGATCAGATCGAATAGCGCGTGGATTCACGCGCCATGTCGAGCAGCGAGACTCGCAGCGCGCCGCAGCCATGACCGATCCGGCTGGACCATCGGCGAACGATCTGTCGGTGTCGGCCGATATTCGGCGCAGGTTCCGACTGGTTACTCGGCGCAGTCGATGCTGTGCGTGGCAGTCGCGAAGCGAGCGTGGTCGTCCTCTGCCTCCGAATCGATCACCGGTGCGTCGCCGTTGACGATGAAGTGCACGAACCCCGAATAGCTCCCCCTCTCGTTCGGCGCGCTCACTTCGCCGCACAGCGCCGCCTTGGTCGCGCTCCAGTGCACGTTCGTGAATTTCACGCTGGCCGGATCGGGATATCTGTTCCGGACCAGATCGATCAGGCGGTCCTGCTCGGCCTGGTCATTGCGCAGCTCGGCCTGCTGCTCGCGCGCTGCATCGATCTGCGCCTGGCGCTCGTGCTCGGCAAGCTGCTGCGCGACCAGCCTGTTCTCCTCCTCCTCGCGCTGCCTCTCGGCCGCGCCCGTCTGCGCGTTCCATGCGGCGTTGGCCTTGGCGCGCTCGGCCTCGACTTCTTCGGGCGACTTGCCGCTGCAGCCGCAGCAGGCACAACACAATCCGGCGACTGCCAGCCGCCGCATCAACGAACCGGTTCGCATCGCTTCCCCTGTTGGCACTGCGGACGTGCCTTTGCCACCCTTCTAACGCAAAACGCCGCCGAAAACTGTTACGCACTTATCGCTGGCGCGGCGCAAAACAGACGCAGGCTGGGGTCATTCGAGTATCGCCGCGGCCCGCGGTTGCGGCTCGCGTCCTTCAATTGAGCGCGCTGGCAGCGGCATTCTTGAGCGTGAGATCTACTTGCGCGTTGAGTCCAGGGCTGTCGCGATCGCCTCGACCAGGTCGGCGATGCGATAGGGTTTGGCCAATCGACGGAGAATTCCCGGGGCTTCCTTGGGCAGCTCGGCAAAGCCGGTCGCAAGGATGATGGGCAGCTTCGGGCGGAGCTTTTTCGTCGCGACGGCAAGCTGCAGACCGGTCATGCCCGGCATCGCCTGGTCGGTCAACAGCAAATCCACCCCGGTCGAACTCGAGATGATCTCCAACGCGCGAAATGCATTGTCCGTCTCGATGACCGCATAGCCCGAATCATCGAGCATCGCGCAGGTGCTCACGCGCACGAGGTCGTCGTCGTCGACGACCAGGATGGTCGATCGATTCGCCGCGCTGACGACCGGAAGCTGTGCACGGGCCGCCTCTTTCCCGCTGCCATCCAGCTCCGCCATCGAGACCGGCAACCATATCGTCGCCGTTGTTCCGGCTCCGGGCTTGCTGTCGAGCTTCAGCTTGCCGCCGGACTGTTCGGCCACGCCATGCACCATGGCCAGGCCCAGGCCAGTCCCCTTGCCGACGCCCTTCGTCGTGAAGAAAGGTTCCACGGCGTGCCGAAGCGTGGCCTCATCCATGCCTTCGCCCGTATCGGCCAGCGACAATTGCACGTAGTCGCCGGGCACGGCATCGGCACCATTGTCTGCGGCGAGATTTTCGGCTCGCGCCGAGATAATGATGGATCCGCCATGCGGCATGGCGTCGCGGGCATTCACGGCCAGATTGAGAATCGCCGCCTCGAGCTGGTTTGCGTCGGTCCGTACCGGCGGCAGGCCAGCGGGTATCCGGGTGACGATCGAAATCGAGGGACCAATCGAACGCTCCAGCATTTCCTTCATGCCCGCGACCAGCAGCGCCACGTCGACCGGCCGCAGCTCGAGTTCCTGGCGGCGCGCGAACGCGAGCATGCGCTGGGTCAACGTGGCGCCGCGCTCGACGCCTTGCAGCGCATTCTCCAGCAGGATGCTCGCCCGGGGATGATCGGTGAGGTGCTTGCGCAGCAATTCCAGGCTCGCGCCGATCGCGGTGAGCAGGTTATTGAAATCGTGGGCGATACCGCCGGTAAGCTGCCCGATCGATTCCAGTTTCTGTGCCTGGAACAGCGTCTGTTGAGCACGTTGCAGCGACTCCTGCACGCGATGATGCTCGGTAACGTCACGTGTCACCTTGGCAAATCCGATCAGTTCGCCCGAATCATTGCGAATGGCGTCGATGACGACATTGGCGCGGAAACGGGTTCCGTCCTTGCGCAGGCGCCAGCCTTCCTTTTCAAATCTGCCTTCGCGCGCCGCAATCTCCAGAGCAGCCTGCGGAACGCGGTCACGCCGATCCGCGTCTGTATAGAAGCGCGAAAAATGCTCGCCGATGATTTCGGACGGAAGGTATCCCTTGATGCGCTGTGCGCCGGAATTCCAGGTGGTGACGTAACCTTCCGGATCGAGCATGAATATGGCGTAGTCGCTCACGCTGTCGACCAGCCGCCGGAACTGCTCCTGGCTGCGCTGAAGCTCTTCTGCAACCAGCTTGCGTTCGGTGAGATCGGAAGTGATCTTTGCAAACCCGATCAGGCTGCCGGAAGGATCCCTGATCGGATCGATGACGGCATTCGCCCAGAATCGCGTGCCATCCTTGCGCACGCGCCAACCTTCGTTTTCATAGCGGCCGTCCCGGGCAGCCTTTTGCAGAGCCTGGCGCGGAAGTCCTGCGGCCTGGTCCTCCGGCGAGTAGAACCGGGAAAAATGCTGTCCGATGATCTCGGCCGCGGTATAGCCCTTGAAGCGCGCAGCGCCGGCATTCCAGCTGACCACAATGCCGTCCGGGTCGAGCATGTAGATGGCGTAGTCCGTGATCGAATCGACGAGCAGACGATAGCGCTCGTCGACGTCTCCCATCGAGGCTACCGGAAATCCGGCCTCGGACATGCCGTTCACGAATGGATCAGCCATCGAGCTATCCTAGCATCTGCATCTTCGACGAACGGGCAGGAAGGAAATGCGGTTAGCTGTCTGTTCACGCTTGGATTTCCATTTCGCGAAGGTCTGCGAACACGACGCGCGAACCTGAGCAGGCAATCCGCCGCGGCTGCGCTCGCCGCGACTTGCGCAGCGCCGTGGCAAGCTGGCGAGGGAAACGCGACCAGCCGCTCGGAACCGTTCCGAATTTCACTGAACTGAACCGCACACGCTGATGGCGCGCTGAACGTATCCGCGCCTTCACAGTTCGTTACAGCACCTTCGATTTCGGGGCCGGTCAAACCAGATCGACAAGGCCTGATCGAAACGGAGGTACCTCATGAGATTGATCTCAGCGGCAATCGCACTGGTGTTGGCAAGCAGTTCGGCGCTGGCGCAGGAGGAAGGCCACCGCGCACCTCCGGCTCATGCTGCACGCTCCGCGCCGCATGCGACGCCCCACGGTCCGGGTCGCACGGCCGGCCGGCCGCCGGGCCACTATTCGAACGGCCGGGTCTGGGCTGAACACCCGGCCTGGCAGGGCAACATCCGCCAATTCGATCATCGAACCTGGCGTGGCGGTCACTGGTGGCACGGCAACTACGGCGGCCGCCTCGGCTGGTGGTGGATCGTGGGGCCGGACTGGTATTGGTACTCGCAGCAGGTCGACCCGTATCCTGACCCGTACACGCCGCCCGGCATGGAACCGGGCTACTGGTATTGGTGCGACGAGTATCAGGACTATTATCCGAACGTAGGCGCATGTCCTTCCGGATGGCAGCAGGAAGAACCCAACCAGTGATCGGCGATGAGATCCGGGGCCGCCGGAAAGCACCCTGGACGACTTTCGTACCGTAGCGGGCGCAATCGTTTCGACCGCGCCGCTTCTGGTTTCACGTAGTGGTCGCCAATAGCGTAGCGATCGACGAATGCTGGGGCGTCGTCCAGATTTGCGATCTGGGAGCGCCTTCTATGACTTCCGTAGCGGACGCATATGGCCTGGGCTTCGGCCGGAGGCATCAGGGAGGTTGAGATTCCGCGCCGCCCGCCAGCTGCGCGCCTTCCAGCATTGGCGCGTCGTCCTGCAGGAAATCTCTTACGAGATTGAGGAACCCGTTCACGCGGGCGCAAAGTTCGATACCAGGCTTGAAGTGCGGCAGGTATCTTCCGCGCAACGCAATCGGTTCGCGGGTCTTCGGGTTGTGCCCAAAGCGTGGTCGACGGTAGCGCAGATCGAATGAGCCGAAGCCACGCACCTCGATTCGCTCGCCCCGCGCCAACGTGTCGCTCATTTGATCGAGCAAGTGGCGTGTGGCGGTCGCGACGTCTTCCGCGGACAGGTGCGGCTGCCGCTGCGCCAGGCGTTCAATCAATTCCGATCTCGTCATGGCCGCCCCCTATTCAGCGTTGACGTTCAACATTTTCCGCCTTCGGAAATCCGAGCCCGGGCCATCACTCTCCATTGCGCGTCCGGCGGCGTACCCACTGGCGAATGCCTTCCGCCGTGGCCTCCAGAAGACCGTGGCACCACTGAACGAGTCCCTTCTCCGTCAGCGCATCGTGCACGTCATCAGGAACCACGATCATCGGACCTTCTTTCGGCTTGGCTTCGATGATACGCCCCAGCCAGCGGGCCTGCTCCTCGGTTAGGTCTTCAGAATGAGTCACCGACCGCCTCTAACGAACACCCTTCAATCAAAAAACGCGCGTAAGTCGTTGAAACTTACGCGCGTTCGGGGCACCAAATGGCCGGGAACCAAGCCAGGAACCAGCCAGCCAGCTGCGTGAATTCTATGTGAAGAGCCGCCACGTTGTCCAGACGGGCCTGGACCGGCGGATGCTCATTCCGGGTGAACTTACCGAGACGTTATTTTTCGCGGACCCACTGCGCCGCAAAGCGCATTGCAAATTCATCCGGAAGAAACTCGGCGACGGGAATATCGAATGCCTCGAATGCATGCAGCACGTCACGAAACGCAGTCGCCACCCTGAGCGCCTGCGGATCGCCGTTGCCGAGGCCATCGATCACATCGACAAGGGCGGTTGCATGCTCGAACAAATGATCGCGCTCGCGCACTAGGTGCTCGCGGATCAAGTCGGCAGCGGATGTCGGCGGCCGATAGCCATCTTCGACGATCAACTGCGTGCTGGCTTCCAGAACCTGGGAATAGGCGCGTCGATACCATTCGGTGTGCCCTCCCGGGGCTTGCTCGACGACCAGCGGGGCACGGCTGCGATGGACCGCAAACTGCCGTGCAAGAACCCGTTCGACGCGCCGCGCGTCCTTCTCGTCGTTGACGGTGACAACCAAACCCCGGTCGAGATCGAAGTATTCGAAGTACCTCGCATGAAAGCTTCGAATGCGCCGCGCGGGCTCGCGTGAGAAACCGATCTTCAGGATCTCCTCGAAGCGGACAGGAATGATGTACACGGATGCCGCATTCATCGTGATCGCACCGGCCGCGACTCGTTCGAGGCAAGCCATGCGCAATCATCGCCGCGCGAGTCTCAGCGGCCGCGACGCGGATTCCAGCCCCGGACGACGACTCGCAGAGTCGCTAGCGTCTTTCGTCCGACTCGAGCTCGGCCTTTGGCAAGGAATCACTCAGCACGACATTGCCCTCGTCATCCTTGGGATCGACCGAGTTGATTCGTATCACGCGATCATCCCAACGGACGAAGCAGACGACTTCGCTCTCGGGCCTGCACTTGCGCAATGAGGCGATCAGGTCTTTTATTTTCATGACTGGAATCCGCTTGGGCGAATTGACACGTACGCCCCGACGATCGCTGCCTGACGTACATACTCCTGGCGGGAAAAGTCCTGGTGTTCTTGCGTCGAGTCGCCTGGTGGTGCGCGTTTTGCCGCGACGGTCCAACTACCGACAGGCGGGTTCTGCGGTGTGGTCCGTGGCCAAGCCTTGACCGCGATACCACGCCACACCAACTCGCTGATCGGAATGCCCGGGGCCGGACTCGAACCGGCACGGCCGATTAAGCCGAGGGATTTTAAGTCCCTTGCGTCTACCGATTTCGCCACCCGGGCATTGGGCCAGTTCTGGAAGTGCGGTCGGAATGCCGCGTCGCGATCTTAGCGTGCGCGAGTGCGCGTGCAAAACGACAGGCGCCATCGGCGACTTGCCCGCCGATCTTGTCGCATGCGCGTGCGGCGTGAAGGATGGAGGCCAAGGTCGGAATCGAACCGGCGTACACGGCTTTGCAGGCCGCTGCATGACCACTCTGCCACCTGGCCATCCGTTGTGAACACGCGCCAGCTTAACGACGTGGCCTCGAAAAAACAAAAACCCCGGAGGTCCGAGGTTTCGTTCATGGAATCTGGAGCGGGAAACGAGACTCGAACTCGCGACCCCGACCTTGGCAAGGTCGTGCTCTACCAACTGAGCTATTCCCGCGCGAGCCGCACATCATACGATTTACAGGGCCCGTGTCAACCCGGAAACGGCAAAAATGCTCACTGTTTCAGGTTCATGGCGGGCCACGCGGCACGCAGATAGACGAACGCGGACCAGATCGTCAGGGCGGCTGCAATCATCAGCAGCGTCTCGCCGACATGAAACAGCCGGAAGCCTTCCAGATCGTGCTGGTACAGCAGCACTTCGATCGCGATGATCTGCATGACGGTCTTGACCTTGCCGAGCCCCGCGACATTGACATGCCTGCGCTGGCCGATCTCGGACATCCACTCGCGCAGGGCCGAGATGGCGATCTCGCGGCCGACGATCACGGCACTGGTGACCGCCAGCAACGGCGTCGGATTCTCCTGCACCAGCAGGAACAGCGTCACGCCGACCATCAGCTTGTCGGCGACCGGATCGAGGAACGCGCCGAATGCGGTGCCGAGGTTGTAGCGTCGCGCGATGAAGCCGTCGGCCCAGTCGGTCAGAGCCGCGGCGAGGAAGATCAACGCTGCGGCGACGTTGGCGCCCTTGAACGGCGCGTAGAACACCAGAACCATCACCGGCAGCAGGGCGATGCGGAACAGGGTAAGGATAGTCGGGAGTGTCAAAACCATGCGCTGGTGCGATCCGTTCGCATATTGCCGGTGCAGTGTCGCACAGCGCCGCCGGCTCAGGTGTGAAACGCGGCGTAGATGCGCTCGGCAAGGTCGCGGCTGATGCCGTTGACGCGCGCCAGCTCCTCAGCGCCGGCGGCCGCGACACCGGCGATCCCGCCGAAATGCTTGAGCAACGCCGCACGTCGTTTCGCGCCGATGCCGCCGATTTCCTCGAGTCTGCTTTTCTCGCGCGCCTTCTCGCGCCGCTGGCGATGGCCGGTGATGGCAAAGCGGTGCGCTTCATCGCGCACGCTCTGGATCAGATGCAGCGCGGTCGATTCCGGTCCCGGCCAGAGGGTCTTGTCGCCGACGATCAATGATTCATGGCCGGCGCGACGCTCCGGCCCCTTCGCGACACCGACCACGAGGACGCCGTCGATACCCAGGTCGGCCAGCACTTCCAGCGCCTGCTTCACCTGGCCCTTGCCGCCGTCGATCAGCAGGATATCCGGCAGCTTTCCCTCGCCCGCCTGCTGGCGCCGGTAGCGCCGCTCCAGCGCCTGGCGCATTGCCGCGTAGTCGTCACCCGGTTCGATGCCGGCGATGTTGAAACGGCGGTACTGCGATTTCTCCGGGCCGTCGGGTCCGTATACCACGCAGGAGGCAACCGTCGCCTCGCCCATGGTATGGCTGATGTCGAAGCATTCGAGGCGCTTGGGTACCTCGTCGAGATCGAGCAGGTCGCGCAGCGACTCGAAGCGTTCCCGCATCGTGCGGTTGCTCGCCAGCCGCATGGCCAGCGCCGCATCGGCGTTCTTCCGCGCCAGCTCGAGAAAACGCGCGCGCTCGCCGCGCACGCTGTCCTTGACCTCGACCGCGTGGCCGCTGCCCGCGGTCAGCACCTCGCCCAGCAGTTCGGCATCCACGAGGGCATGGCTGACGATCACTTCGCGCGGCGCCGGCCGTTCGAGGTAGTACTGGGCGATGAAGGCGGTCAGGATGTCGGCCTCTGCGCCGTCGATGCCGAGTTTCGGGAAGAAATCGCGCGAACCGAGGCTTACGCCGTTGCGGAAGAACAGCACCGACACGCAAGCCGTGCCGCTGTCGATGCGGCACACCACCACGTCCATGTCCGCGCTGGCGCCCTGCACGTAGTGCTGCGCCTGGATGCGCTTGAGCGTTGCGATCTGGTCGCGCACGCGCGCCGCCTTTTCGAACTCCAGCTGGCTGCTGGCCTGCTCCATGGCGGCGCCGAGTTCGTTGACGACTTCGTCGCTCTTGCCATCGAGGAACATGCCGGCGTGGCGCACGCTGTCGCCGTACTCGGCGACGTCGATCAGGCCGACGCACGGCGCGCTGCAGCGCTTGATCTGGTATTGCAGGCACGGCCGCGAGCGGTTGCGGAAGTAGGTGTCCTCGCACTGGCGCACGAGGAACAGCTTCTGCATCAGGTTCAGGCTTTCGCGTACGGCATAGGCGCTCGGATACGGCCCGAAGTACGTGCCCTTGCCGGTCTTGGCGCCGCGATGGAAGCCCATGCGCGGATAGTCCTGGCCGGACGAGAGATAGATGTAGGGATAGCTCTTGTCGTCGCGCAGCAGGATGTTGTAGCGCGGCCGCAGACCCTTGATCAGCTGCGCCTCGAGCAACAGCGCTTCGCCTTCGGTGCGCGTGACGGTGACCTCGATGCGCGCGATCTGCGCGACCATCGCGGCGATGCGCGGCTCCATGCGCGGCTTGAGGAAGTAGCTGCCGACGCGCTTGCGCAGGTTGCCGGCCTTGCCGACGTAAAGCACTTCGTCGCTCGCGCCGAGCATGCGATATACGCCGGGCGACCCGCTCAGGTTGCGCACGAATGCCTTGCCGTCGAAGGCGGCGGTTTCCGGTTTATCGCTCATCGCACGACGATCAGGAAATGCTCAGGTGCCTGACCTGGCCGGTGGCAAGATCGACCCGAACCACCTCGTGCGCATTGGTGTTGGCGATCCACAACGCGTTTGCCGCCATCGAAATGCCGGCCGGCTCGTGCAGCTGGTACGGCATGTTCAGCGCGCGTGTTTCGCCGGTGCGCAGGTTGAGCGCCTTGATCTTGCCGTTGTAGCTGTCGGTGATGAAGGCCAGCCCGCGCGGATCGACGCAGATGCCGAGCGGATTCTGCATCCGGGCGACGTCGCGCTTGCCGTTGACGTCGCCGAAATCGTAGGGCCCCGTCCCCACCAGCGTGCTGACGTGGCTGTCTTCCAGGTTGACCGAGCGCACCGCGGAACCGGCCGCATCGAGCACGATCAGCTGATGCTCGAAAATGTCCAGCGCGCTGGGCTGCGCGAAGCTGGCGTCGACACCGTCGCCATCGACGACGCCGAGCCGGCCATTGCCGGCCAGCACCGACAGCTTGTTGCGCGCAAGGTCCAGCCGCCATATCTGGTGCTGGCCCGCCACGGCGATGTACAGCTTGTCGTGAAACGCGACGACATCGCTCGGCGCCGACATGCGCGTCTGGCGCGGATCGATGCCGTCGCCGGGCAGGTCGTGCCCGAGCGTGCCGGTACCGGCCAGGGTCGTCACGTCGCCCGCCGGCAGCAGCACGCGCCGCACGGCGTGGCTTCCGGCATCGGCCACGTACAGCGTGTCGTAGACGATCGACATGCCCTGCGGATTGTTGAACTGCGCCTCACGATTGCGGCCGTCGACGCAACCCGGAGATCCCGAACCGAGCTGGCGCAGGATGTGGCCGGAATGGTCGCACTCGAGGATGCGGTTGTTGCCGCTGTCGGCGATCCAGAGCGTCGTCGGCGTCGCCACCACCTCGCCGGGGAACTGCAGCGGCATGCGCGGCTCGGGCCGCACCGTTGCCACACTCGCCTCGTACACGCGCAAGTCGTTCGCCGCCGCTTCGTCGAGCAGTTGCACGATCAGGCCGTCGGCCTCGTCGCGCCGCCCCTCGCCCGCCAGCAACGCGGCGAAGCGGCCTTGCGCGTCGACGATCGCGAAGCTCGGCCACGACTGCACGCCATAGCCGCGCCAGAGCGTGAAGTCCGGGTCGTTGGCGACCGGATGGCGGATGTGGCAACGATTGACCGCCTTGAGCACCGGAGCCGCCTGGCGCTGGTAGTCGTACTTGGGCGTGTGTACGCCGATCACGCTCAGGCCGTCGTGGTACTTGGCTTCCAGATAGCGCAGGTCGGCCAGCGCATTGGTGCAGTTGACGCTGTCGAACGTCCAGAAATACAGCAGCACGACGCGGCCGCGCAGCGACGCCATCGAGGGCGGATCGGCGGAGTTGATCCATTCCAGGCTGTCGGGTAGTTCCGGCGCGACGACGCGTGCGTTCATGGCGATGACGTGGCTTGACCCAGGGTGCAATTATGCGCTAACGCAGCCGCGCGATCAGCCCTTGCGCTCCGGCTTCCGCCAGCTCGATCACGCGACGGAAATCCGTGGCGCTGCCATAGTACGGGTCCGGCACCTCGGCCGGATCGGCCAGGCCCGCGTGCGGCAGGAACAAACCCAGCCTGCCGTCGCCGGCATCGATGCCGATGCGCCGCGCCGCGCGCAGGTTGACGTGGTCCATCGCCAGCAGGCTGTCGTAGTGCAGGAAATCCGCCGCGGCCAGCTGGCGCGCACGATGCGCGGAAAGATCATATCCGGCCGCGCGCGCACTGGCGATCGCGCGTGCATCGGCGCGCTCGCCGACGTGATAGCTCTCGGTGCCGGCTGAAGCAACCTCGATATCCAGCCCGGCTGCGGCAAGATGCTTGCGCACCACCGCTTCGACGACCGGCGAGCGGCAAATATTGCCCATGCAGAAAAACAAGATGCGCATGCGCGAGCATATGGGGGCGCGCCCGGATGATGCAAACCGGGTCGCCGTCCACGGCGCTCGTCAATACCGGGCGGTCATTGCCGTGGCACCGGTTCGATCCAGTCGACCAGGCGCAGCGGATCGCGACCGTGCGTCGCAAAGAAGACGCAGACATCGTGCCTGCCACTGCCCGCCGCCGGCACCGCGACAGTGCGCGTGTCGGTTCTGGCTTCCGACAGCGGCACGACCGCAAGCGGCGGCCCGTCGCAAGTGTCCAGCCGCAGCTGCAATTCATCGTCGGCGCCGGCCGGTGCATGCATCACGACCTTGGCCGCGTCGTGCCACAACTGGAAAAAATACGGCAGCGCGCCGATGCGCACGTCGATGCGCGCGCTCGCATCGAGGTCGACCTGCGGATAGATCCAGCATGGATTCATCAGGTCGACGTCGTAACGCGGCGCGGCGGCGTTCGCCGTGGCGACGCCTTCGACGCGCAACAACAGCGAATCGCCACAGGTTTTCAGGCGACCGCTGTAGCGGCGCAGCGCCGCACTCGAGTCGATGCGCTGCTCGCGCATCGCGGACAGAGGCTGTGCATCGTGGAAGCTTGCGCTGCGCAAGGTTTGCCCTGCCCGGGCGATGAAGGGTGCGCGGTAGGCGGTCGAGCGAGGCCCCGGGATGCTGCCGTCGAGCGTATAGCGGATCGTGCCGAATTCCAGCTGCCTCGACAGCGTGACCTCGAACCGCCCCCGATCCGCCCCGCCGGCGATTTCGGCCTGCGGTGCGAAGGCGCTGTCGGAATACCCTACGCCGAGGCTGCGGTAGCGTTCGAACTGGGCGGGCAGGCGCGCGACGAAGTCGCTCCATGAAACGCGTTCCGGCGGCGACCAGAGGCGCTCGGCCAGCGCCGCGGCGCGCGGAAACGCGGCGTATTCGATGCGTTCCGGGCTGGTCAGGTATTCGCTCCACAGGTTTCCCTGCGCACCGAGCACGTGCCCGGCCTGCACCGCATCCAGTTCATGCGGCACCGGGTCGAAGGCATAGACGTCCGCGAGCGACAGCACCTTGACGCGTCCCGGCGGCTCGTCGGGTCCGTTGCCTTGCAGGTGATCGAAATAGGCCACCGGATCGGGCGCCATGATCACGTCGTCGCCTTGCCTGGCGGCCGCTATCGCGCCGGCGCTGCCGCGCCAGGACATGACCACGGCACCGGATGACAAGCCGCCGTCGAGGATCTCGTCCCAGCCGACCAGGTGGCGCCCGCGCGCGCGCAGCATGCTGTCCAGGCGCGCCGTGAAATAGCCTTGCAGCGCGGCCTCGTCGCGCACGCCAAGGCGGCGCATGCGCTCCTGGACATGCGCCGATGCCTGCCACTGGTCCTTCGCCGCCTCGTCGCCACCGACGTGGATCCAGGGCGAGGGAAACAGTTCAGTCACCTCGGCCAGCACGTCGTCGATGAAGGCGAAAGTGGATTCGTCGACGTTGAACAGATAGGTGTTGATGCCCCAGTCGGAGGACACCGCCGGTTGCTTTCCGGTCACGCCGATCTGCGGGTAAGCGGCGATGGCGGCCTGCGCATGTCCCGGCATGTCGATTTCCGGCACGATCGTGATGAAGCGCTCGGCGGCATGCCGAACGATGTCGCGAATCTGGTCCTGCGTGTAGTAGCCGCCATACATGCCGGTGGCAGGATCGACCAGGCCGGTCTCACTCGCCTGCGGCGCGCGCCAGGCGCCGATATCAGTAAGCTTCGGATACTTCCGGATCTGGATGCGCCAGCCCTGGTCGTCGGTCAGGTGCCAGTGCAGCACGTTGAGCTTGTGCAAGGCCATTTCATCGAGGAAACGTTTGACGAACGCGGGCGACTGGAAGTGCCGCGCAGAATCGAGCAGCAGGCCGCGCCAGGCCAGACGCGGAAAGTCGACGACATGCCCGGACGGCAGCGTGATCGTCGTGGCTTGCGTCTGCCGCGCCGTCATCAGCTGCCACAGCGTGACGCTGCCGTTGAACAGGCCGTGTGCCGTTTTTGCGGTCAACGTTATTCGGTGCGGCGTGATGCGCAGGTCGTAACCTTCACCGTGATCGTCCGTTCCGGCCGAGAAGTCCGCATCGAGCTTCAATTCGATCGCGCCATCGACGGCGCCCGCCGACGAAGGCTGCACCGACAGGCGCAAGCCGCGTGACCGCTCCATCAGCTCCGCAAGGTAATGAACCACCGGGCTTGTCGCGGCGTCGTCTCCATGCGACACGATCGGCGTTCCAGAACCAATCTCGAAGTAACCGTCGGCAGGCTCATAGCTGGCGGGCGCAGGAATCACCGGCAACGGTGATGGTTGCACCGGCTCCGGTTTCGTCTGGCATCCGCACAGTACGGCCAGTGACACGAGCCACAGGCCAATCCCTTTCATGCACATCGTTGACCCCGCAGCGTGGTCCAGCTGTCATTGCAAAGCGTAGCGAACGAAAGCAGAGCCAGTCCCCGCATCCGATCCGGGATTGCGCTTCGGCGATGCGCGAGACTCGCAGTGTACCCGCATGTACGCGAGGATTACTCGCCGCGTCCGTCGCTCGCCTTCCGCGTCGTCGCGCTTCGCGCAGGTTCGTTACGGCATGTCGCCATCGCCAAGCTCGATCAGGCCGGGCGCGGCGGCCCGGAAGGCCGCTTCAAAAAAAAGCGGGCCAAGATTGCTCTTGGGCCCGCAAGGTTGGAGCGACTCGAACTTACGCGTCCGCAGCCACCAGGAAAAACATCTCCTGGCGCCTAGAACTTGAAGTGCACCGAGAAGTAGTACTGCCGGCCGTTCTGGTAAAACGCACGCGGCTGATCCCTGTTCAAGGCGTAGTACTTCAGGATCGGATTATTCAGATTCAGCCCGTCGAGCGAGAAACTCCAGGTTTCATCGAGCTTGTATCCGAGCGAAGCCGACACGTTGCCGATGCTGTCCTGGAAGAACGCCGTCGAGCGATCAAGACCGCTGTAGAAGCTCGAACGATACGTATACGAAACGCGTGCGTTGAAGTGATCATTCTCGTAGTACGCACTGGCGTTGTAGGTGTTCTTCGAGGTTCCCACCAGGGGACCGCCGCCGCTCTCCTTGCCATCGGCGTAGGTGTAGTTCAGCGCCACGCCGAAGTTGTCGAAGAAGGGCTGCTCATAGGACAGTTCGAAGCCCTTGACGGAACCGGAGCTGTTGATCGGCACGGTCAGGACATAATCGGCGTCGAATCCGTTCGGGAATTGCTGGTTGAACGTCTTGAACGACTGCGTCACATGGCCAAAGCCGATGTAGCTGGTCAGGTCCATGTAGAACAGGCTGGCCGACAACAGCGAACGCGGCGCGAAGTACCATTCCAGCGACGAGTCGAAGTTGTTCGACGTCACCGGCTTGAGGTTCGGATTGCTGCCGGTACCCGAGCCGGTCCCGGAGGTCGGCGTGGCGGGCTGGAAGATCAGGTTGATCGGCGCGGCCAGTGCCGAGTAGTCCGCGCGCGTCATCGTCTTGGACGCGGCAAAGCGCAGCAGCAAGTCGTCCTGCAGGTCGAATTTCACGTTTGCGCTGGGCAATATGTCGTTGTAGTCGTTGTTGAACGCCGTCGGCAGGTACGGCCCGAAGGCCGATGTCGTGATCGCACCGGGCGTGGTCGCGCTCGTGCCGACATTGGAGACGATGTCCTCGGTAGTGCGCACGAAACGCACGCCGACATTGCCGCTCCAGCCCTGGCCGTCGAAGTCCGCCTGGATATACGCGGCGGAATCCTCTTCCTTCAGCGAGTAGTCGCCGGTCCAGTCGGCGCGCGATATCGGATCGCGGTTGGTGTACTTGCTGTCGAACGCGGCGAGCTGCGCCTGCGAGTAGTACCAGACGGCAGTGGGGAAGCCGCTGCCGAGGCCGCTGCCGAATCCGGACGGATAGAGCAGGAAACTCGTCGGCAGGCTGCCGGCATCGAACGCTCCGGCGCCGGGTCCCTGCCCGATCACCCCTTCCGATTTGCGCGTGTGATCGGCGTAGCGGGCGCCGAATTTCAGGTCCGTCAGGGCACCATTGCCGATCTGATAGACCGCGTCGAGCTGCGCATACTTTTCTTCGTCGCGCACGTCGATGTTCTGGTCGCCGAATATCCAGCTCAACGTTCCGGGCACGCTCGGGCTCTCGCCGCCCAGGCCCCAGTGCGCAGCCGTATTCGTACCATTCAGGACATACGACGCGCCGCTGCCGACGCCGGCGTTCATCTCGACCACATCCTGCGTCGGCGTTCTGCCGTCGCCGGTCGTGTCGCCGATCTTGCCCTTGAAGGTCAGCCGGTCGGACGCGCGGAATTCGCCGTCGAGATTGATGAACTTCGTCTTCGAGCCCTCGTTCGGGCGCGAGATCTGATCGTAGATGCCGTACTGCGTGCCCGGATGTGCGGCGAAATTGGCCGAAACCAGCGTGCCGTTCCTGACCACGTAACCCGGATCGGGCGCCTGGCCGTTGCCCTGGGAGATGAAGTGCGTGCCCCACAGCAGATAGTTGCGGTTGTAGTTCGACGCGTCGAGCTTCGAGTCGAAAAAGCTCAGGTCGAACATGAAGTCGTTGTTCGGCTTGAACTGAAGGTCGATCATGCCGCCTTCGCGCTTGCGCGTCTGATCGAACAACGCCGAACCGAGCAGGATCGGATAGTAGACGTTCGCCAGGTCCGGATGCGCAGTGGCGACCGGGCTGCCCGGCGCGATCTGTTCGTAACCGAGTGCTTCCTGGCCCTGGCGCTCCAGGTGGCGCTTCTCCGAGAACAATTGCACCAGCACGCCGAATGTCTTGTCGTCGTTCTGCCAGTTGACCAGAGCGCTGAATTGCGGATCGGTCTTGCCGGGCAGGTCGGCGCGGACGATGCCTGCGTTGATGTTGGCGGTCAGCGGCTTGCTGAAATCGAGCGGTTTGCGCGTCTGGATGTCGACCGAGCCGGCCACGCCGCCTTCGACGTCGCTGGCCTGGGCGGTCTTGTGCACGACGATATCGCCGACGATCTCGGACGGCAGCAGGGTATACGACACGCTGCGTCCGACCAGACCGGTCTGGTCCAGCGCAAACCAGTCGCCGGATGAAACGGTGTGACCGTTGATCAGCGTCTGGGTGAGGCTGGGATTCGTGCCGCGCATGCTGACGCGGTCGTTCTCGTCGAAGCCGCCCTCGTTCGCGCTGGCCGAACTGGTATTGACGCCGGGGATGCGCATCAGCGAATCGGCGACGTTCTTGTCCGGCATCTTGCCGATGTCCTCGGCGGTGATGACTTCGACATGCGAGTCGGCAGCGCGCTTGGTATCGAGCGATTTCTTCAGGCTCTCGCGGATGCCGGTGACGATGATCGTCTCCATCTCGGTCGGCTGGCCCTGGTCGGCTCCGGCCGGTGCCGGTCCGCCGGTACCCTGGGCCGCGGGCCCGTCCGGCGTAACGACAGGTGCGTTTTGCGCATACGCGCTGGCAAAGCACAGGCTCGCCAGGATGCTCGCTGACAGGATCTTTCTGCGGTAATTCATGGTACCCCTCCAGGCAGTGGTCGACCCGATACGGCGCTGCGCGCCGCTCGGAATCTGTTTTCTACTAAGGAATGACGCCGTACTCTTCGTACACTTCTCTACATTGCTGCATGACAGTTGCCTTTCGTCTTCAGGTGCCGGCACGATGTTGCAGGTGCCAGCTCGCCGCGCCGAGCACGCCGAGCTGGCCGTGTTCGATCAGGCGTACCGGTACGCGTTCCAGCACCGGGCGCATCGCGCCCTTGTCGAGAAAACGCTCGACGAAACCGCTTCCCACCAGGAATGGCTTGATCTGTGGCAGGATTCCCCCGGCCAGGTAGGCGCCGCCCTGCGCGCCATACAGCAGGACCAGGTCACCGAGCACGCTGCCCATCAACCCGCAGAACATCTCCAGCGCGTCACGCGCCAGCGAGTTGGATGCATCGATCGCGGCGCGGGTAATGTCGGCCGGTGAGTCGAGCCGGAGCGCGCCACCGCCGGCCAGTTCGCCCAGCGCCGCATGCAGATTGACCAGGCCGGGGCCGGACAGCACGCTTTCGATCGACACGTGGCTGCCCTTGCGCCGCAGCAGGCGCAGCACATCGATTTCCCGATCGGTGCTCGGCGCAAACGCCGACTGGCCGGCTTCCGTGGCAAGCACGACGTGGCCACCGTTCGTCGCGATGCGCACCGCGGCGCCCAGGCCGGTGCCCGGCCCGACGATCAGCGTCGGAGCGGACGGCTGTCCCAGTGCCGCCCGGGTGAGCAGCGTCGTGTCGTCGAGGTCGATCTGCGGGGTTGCATAGGCCACCGCCTCGAAGTCGTTGACGAACTCCACGGCTGAAAGGCCAAGGTCGCCGCGAATCTGCTCGAGCGACACGGTCCACGGCAGATTCGTATTGATGATGGTGCCGTCGAGGCAGTAGCCGGCGCAGGCGATTGCCGCTTCCTGCACGGGTGTGCCGCCGAGCGAACCGAGGAATTCACGCAGGATCGCCGAAAGGCCCGGATAGTCGGCGCAGACATACTTTTCGTATCGCTCGAGCAGCGGCCGCGCCGACGCCTGCGGTCGCACCAGTCCGATCCGCGCGTGCGTTCCGCCGACGTCGGCAGCGACGAACGGCGCGCCGAGAACGCCGGCTTGCCGAGTTACGAAATGTCTTGCACCAGCCTCCACCCGCTTGCTCCCCGCACGGTGACAATCGCGGTCCGCCCAGCCGGCGGGACCCTGACTTGCGGCGGAGTGTGGCTATTTATGACAACGTTGTCAACAGTCTCGCCTGATTTGCATGCGGTCGGATTTTGCGGCGCGAAACCGGGATTGTTTTCGAGCCGGCATCTTCGGCCATGATGATGTTATTAGCATTTAATATCAATAATATACATCATATTTATCGACGCGATATCGTGTTGCATTGCATCAACCGGAGGCTCCGCGTTGCGGCCAGCCGGGGCGCTTGCGCGGAACGCCGAAAACGTATCCAATTGCAGGCGTTCGATGACAACGTTGCAGCAGAACGAGTCATTGACGCGCTTGCGCGACGAAGGATTTCCACGGCAGCGCTGGTGCGCTGGCGCAATGTATACACTGCAACACTTACCACAATTTTGGGGAGACGAGCATGGCGGCAAACAATGATGCCCTGGGTCGCACGCACTCCGGCGTGAGTCCCGTGGTCGTGATCGGGGCCTTGTTCTTCATCTTCGGCTTCGTCACCTGGCTCAACGGCCCGCTGATCACGTTCGTCAAGCTCGCGTTCGATCTCGACGACATCAACGCGTTCCTCGTGCCGATGGCGTTTTACCTGTCCTACTTCTTTCTCGCCCTGCCCTCGTCGTGGATCCTGCGGCGCACCGGCATGAAGCGCGGCATGGCGCTCGGCCTGTTCGTCATGGCGATCGGCGCGTTGCTGTTCGGCCAGTTCGCAACGATGCGCATCTATCCCGGCGCGTTGACGGGACTGTTCGTGATCGGTGCCGGCCTGTCGCTGCTGCAGACGGCATCCAATCCGTACATCAGCATCCTCGGTCCGATCGATGCGGCGGCGCGACGCATCGCCGTGATGGGCATCTGCAACAAGACCGCGGGGATTCTTGCGCCGCTGCTGCTGGGCGCGCTCGTGCTGCGTGGCATCGGTGATTTCGCCGACCGCGTCGCGGGCGCGGATCCGGCCGGAAAGGAAGCCCTCCTGAACCAGTTCGCCGCCCAGATCCACGGGCCCTACCTCGTGATGGCTGCCGCCCTCGCCGCGCTTGCGGTGTGGATCCAGCGCTCGTCGTTGCCCGAGATCAGCGCCAGCGAAGCCAACAGCGATGCGTCGACGGCGACCGCGGGGCCGCGTTCGATCCTCGCGTTCCCGCACCTGTGGCTCGGCGTGCTGTGCCTGTTCCTGTATGTCGGAGTCGAAGTGATGGCCGGCGATGCGATCGGCACGTATGGCCAGAGTTTCCATCTGCCGCTCGACGAGACCAAGTTCTTCACCTCGTTCACGCTGGCCGCCATGCTGGTCGGCTACATCGTCGGCTTCATCCTGATCCCCCGCCATGTTTCGCAGGAACGCTACCTGGCATTCTCGGCCGTGCTCGGCGCCGCCTTCGCACTCGGCGCCTATGTGACCGGTGGCTATGTGTCGGTCGGCTTCGTTGCCGGGCTCGGGTTTGCCAATGCGATGATGTGGCCGGCAATTTTTCCGCTCGCGATCCGCGGTCTCGGCCCCCATACCGAACTGGGCTCCGCGTTCCTGATCATGGGCATTGCCGGAGGCGCGATCATTCCGCAACTCTTCGCCCATCTGAAGGTGCAGCATGATTTCCAGCTGGTTTTCCTGGCGCTGATGCTGCCGTGCTACTTGTATATTTTTTACTATGCAACCCGCGGCTACCGGGCCGGGCAACACGCCTGAACCGGGCCGAAAGCGGGCATCCGCCACGTTTTCGTTTCGCGCGAGCGGCCGTTGGGATACCATCGATTGAACCGCGCGCGAAGAAACGCGCGGCCCTGATCCGATCGAACGAGACTGACGGTGCAGCGAAGCACGATCAAAGACGTCGCAAAACGCGCAAAGGTGTCGCTGAAGACCGTCTCGCGCGTCATCAACAACGAACCTGCAGTCCTGGCGCGCACGCGCGAAAAAGTCCTGCGCGCGGTCGAAGCGCTGGAATACCGGCCCGATCTTTCGGCACGCAGTCTGCGCAGTGCGCAGTCGTACGCGATCGGCCTGGTCTACGACAACCCGAACCCCTACTACATCATCAGCGTACAGAACGGCGCGCTGTCGGTCTGCCGCGAAACCGAATTCGGCCTGCAGATCCATCCATGCAACTCGTCATCGCCGAAGCTGGCCGACGAGCTGGTCGACCTCGTGCGTCGCACGCGCCTGGCCGGACTGGTGCTGGCGCCGCCCATGTCCGAGCGCCTGGAACTGATAAAGCATCTGGCCGCGAACGACATCAAGTTCGTGCGCATCCTGTCGGCGGCGGAGGATCCGAAAGACGGCTACCCGTGCGTGTTCGTCGATGACCGCGACGCGGCCTACGACATCACCGAGCACCTGATCCAGCTCGGCCACACGCGCATCGGCTTTCTGTGGGGCGGCAAATCGCATCGTTCGAGTCCCGAGCGGTTCAAGGGCTACGAAAGTGCGCTGAAGGACTACGGCATCGCATTGAACAACCGGCTGATCGTGCACGGCGACTATTCGTTCGACGACGGCTTCCGCGGCGCGCGCAAGCTGCTCGCGCTGAAGGATCGCCCAACCGCGATCTTCGGCTCGAACGACGAGATCGCCGCCGGCGTGCTGGCCGCCGCCAAGTCCAGCGGCATGGAGGTGCCCTACGATCTGTCGATTGCCGGTTTCGAGGACAGCCCGTTCTCGAAGCAGTCCTGGCCGGCGCTCACGACCGCGAAACAGGCCACCGAGGAGATCGCGCGCCACGCAACCCAGCGCCTGATCGCCGAGCTCAAGCGCGACGGCAGCGCGCCACCGGAAGTCGGCAACGAGGGCTTCAGTCCCGAATTGGTGATTCGCGGATCGACGGGGCCGCTGAGGAGCCGCTGACGGTTCGCCTTCCTTGCTGCCTTTCTTTTCGACGTCTACATCACTGCTCGCGCAATCGCGAACTCGTCGTCATCGTGTCTGTTTGTGCTGCTCGAAGAGCAGAGCTTCCCCTCGCCCTGCGGGCGAGCGGGTTACTTTCTCTTGAGTGGCCAAGAGAAAGTAACCAAAGAGAATCCACCCCCGGTGGGGCGGTCTCCAGGCATCCTGCCTTGCCACTGCGCGAGGGTGCTCCGGGGTCCGCTGGATGTACGTCCGTGTACATTCAGCGAACGGCCGCGCATCGTGCGCGGCCTCCTTCGGACTGATCCTGCGCACCCTCGCCGCGCCTCAGGGGGCCCGTTTGGGCGGCATCCTGCCGCAGAAGCAACAGCCCTCCACGTGCAAACCTCGAGGTAGTGCAGGGATGCACGGATTCGTGGATCCCGGCGCCGTTCGCGGTGCCGAGCATCGCAGCCCGCGCCGGAAAATGCCCGAAGGGGCGCGGCGATGGATCGCCGCGCTTGCGAAGCAGTACACGG